>OLKZ01000172.1_pt1 | contig 60029 bp, 58 predicted proteins | sample 1604431 | NCBI WGS metagenome assembly OLKZ01 (sample SAMEA104055714, study PRJEB20765) | soil metagenome | isolation source: soil
CAGTAGTCAGTAGTCAGTAGTCAGTAGTCAGTAGTCAGTAGTCAGTAGTCAGTAGTCAGTAGTCAGTAGTCAGTAGTCAGTAGTCAGTAGTTGACATTTGACCATTCACCATTGACCATTCGCCAATAAACAAATAATTATCCATGGCTCAATTTGGAAAAGCAAGCAGTAAAAGGGGTAAACCCACATACGCATACGCCATTATCGGCGTGGCCCTGGTACTGTTTTTATTTGGTATCGTAGGGTGGTTCTTTTTAAACCTCCGTAAATCGGGCGATTATTTTAAAGAGAACATACAGGTACACGCTTATGTAAATCCCGATGCCAGGAAAAAAAGTATCGATAGCCTTACCAAATACATCACCGCCATCCCTTATGCCCGAAATGTAAAATTTGTGACAAAAGAAATGGCCGCCAAAGAATGGAACCAGGACAATGACAGTTCCTGGAAAAAAATATTGGATTATAACCCTTTACCCGAAAGCGTGGATTTCTATATCAAAGCAAAATATGTTCAAAAAGACAGCCTAAATGCGTTATCCGCTGATCTCCTAAGCAATTTCCCCGGAGTAATTAAAGAATTTAAATTCCCAACAGACACGGTAACCAAGATCAGCCAATATGTAAAAACAATTGCTATCATACTCCTTGTAGCGTCCATTATTCTAACCATCCTTGTGGTGTTTTCTATCGACAATACCATCCGGCTTGCCATGTACAGCAACCGTTTCCTCATCAAGACCATGCAAATGGTGGGTGCCACGCGCTGGTTTATTGCAAAACCCGTGAATATCAGGGCCATCATCAACGGGTTGATCGCATCTTTGATCGCCATTGCAGCTATTTGGGGCTTCATCATACTGATCGAAAGTTTTGTCCCGGATTTCAAATTATGGCACGATACGGAAAGCTTATTATTGTTATTTGGCATCATTATTATATTAGGAATTGGTATCACCCTGGTAAGCACGCACCGTTCCGTGATAAAATACCTTCGAATGAAATTGGATGATTTATATTAAATTGCATCTCTTATTTAAATATTATGGCTAACGAAAAGAAACAAATACCTGTAAACGAAGAATTATTCGGAAAAGAAAATTATACCTGGATGCTGGTTGGGCTGGCCATTATGGCATTGGGGTTCTTTTTGATGGCAGGTGGTAAAAGCGCCGACCCCAAAGTTTTTAACGACAATGATGTGTACAGCACTACGCGCATTACCATTGCGCCGATACTGATCATTGTGGGTTTGGTGACCGAGATATTTGCCATCATGAAAAAGCCTAAGGACAGTTAAAAGTTTTTAGTTCTTAGTTCTCAGTTTGCGAAGTTTTGCTTCGCATTTTTATTTTATTACTTTCATCCTAAAATTAACTGCATGGATACTGTACAATCGATCATCATTGGTATTGTAGAAGGACTTACGGAATTTCTGCCCATTTCATCTACCGGGCACATGGTCATCACAGAAAAGTTATTGCACATTACGGAAAATGATTTCACCAAGGCATTTACTGTTGCCATACAACTGGGCGCCATCCTTGCCGTGGTGGTGTTGTACCGAAAAAAATTCTTTGATTTCAAACGCTGGCAATTTTACCTGAAGTTAGCCGTAGCCGTTATTCCCGCATTGATTTTGGGTTTTCTCTTTTCAAAAAAAATTGATGCCCTGCTGGAAAGTTCCACCACCATCGCCATTTCCATGCTGGCCGGGGGGATCATACTTGTTTTTATTGATAGCGTTTTTAAAAATCCATTAATAGATAAGGAACAAAAGGTCACTTATCCTAAAGCCATAATGATCGGCATCTGGCAATGCATCGCCATGATACCCGGGGTAAGCAGGAGCGCCGCTTCCATCATCGGCGGTATGCAACAAAAATTAACCCGGAGCGCTGCTGCAGAATTTTCTTTCTTTCTGGCAGTACCCACCATGCTGGCGGCTACCGGGTATAAACTGTATAAATATTATAAGGATAGTGGCGGCTTTACCTCAAACGAGATAAAACAATTAGCCATCGGTAATGTGGTGGCATTTATTGTAGCCATGCTGGCCATTAAATTTTTCATCGGGTTTTTAAAAAAGCATGGATTCAGAATCTGGGGATGGTACAGGATCGTATTGGGAATATTGTTGCTTATTTTGATCTACACGGGTTTCATTTAAGTATAAATTATTTTTGGGCATTTGTATATTGAGCGCAGAAAACATATCTTACAGCACTAAAAAATATATCATGAAAATATTACAGGTTATGGTGCTTGGCTTATGCACTTTTATTTTTATAGGCTGTACGTCTTATGGTAAAAAATATGCTCCCGATAATGACCACGAAGTATATTACAAGGGCGATGGCGTGGATGAATCCAATGCCAGTAAATTATTTGATTTCCTGAAATCACAGAAGTATTTTACCGACGCTCAAAAAGCCACCGTGCAGATCGTGAAAACAAAAGATACCTTCAACATTAATTTCGTATACGACAAAGCAATGGTAGATGCCGACAGGGAAGCCAGGTTCCAGATTTTTGGCGGGCAGATATCAAGAGAAGTGTTTGGCGGGTCTCCTGTGACCATTCACCTTTGCAATGATCATATGGAAATGTTTAAAAATATCGGCTATACAAAACCCTTAGATGAAGATATGAAACCGGCAGAAATGAAACATTACGGCACAAAGCCGGTTGATTCAACTGAACATCAATAACCGGTAACCGAAAACCGGGCAGGATTTAATCCGGCTGCAAAAAAATTTATTCATAGTGCTTACACTTTATACGGTGTGGGCATTTTTTTTACAGCCCCATGGAATTTTATAAGATCAGCTCTCCTCTTAGATCAAAAAAATATTAATCCGGTATCCGTTCATCCGTTTTAATAAATAAGCCGGGTAATTCTATTTTTAGTATTTTCATTATTCATTTTACAATATGCAAACCGCTTCCAAAAAAGTTATCAATGGCTGGGCCATGTACGATTGGGCAAATTCGGTGTATAATCTTGTTATCACTACTACTTTCTTTCCCATTTATTTTACTGCAGTGGCGAGGGATGAAAAAAATGGTGAGATCGTTAGTTTCCTTGGCCGCAAATTCATTAATTCCTCCTTATATGATTATTGCCTGGCTTTCGCCTATTTATTGATCGCCGTGTGTTACCCGATCCTGACTTCTATTGCAGACACCCGTGGCAATAAAAAGAATTTCATGCGTTTCTTCTGCTATCTGGGCGCGTTGGGTTGCTCTCTGCTGTATTTTTTTAAAGACGTGGATTACCTTGGAATAGGCATCGCGGGATTTATAATGGCTTCCATGGGATTTGTAGGAAGCCTTGTTTTTTATAATGCCTATTTACCCGAGATCGCTGCACCGGAAGACCAGGACAGGGTTAGTGCAAAAGGTTTTTCGTATGGATATATCGGCAGTGTATTAATGCAGATGATCGGGTTTGCCCTGGTATTATTAATGAAAGGAAATGAGGGGGAAGCAACAAGGATCACTTTTTTAATGGTTGGCATCTGGTGGATCGGTTTTGCACAGATCACTTTTGCAAGATTGCCAAAAAGTATCAGCAATCCAGGCAGAAAGAAAGTGAATGTTTTTAAAGATGGTTTTACAGAAGTGAAGAAAGTATATCATCAGGTTAAAAGTATGCCTGTATTAAAAAGATTCCTGCGGGCTTTCTTTTTTTATAGCATGGGCGTACAAACCGTAATGCTGGCGGCTACTTTGTTTGGAAGTAAATTATTGAAATTACCGGATACCAAATTAATTATTACCGTGGTGGTGATACAGATCGTGGCAATAGCCGGCGCAATAATCATGAGCCGTTTATCAGCAAGATTCGGAAATTTTAAAGTGCTGATGGGAGTAGTGGTTTTTTGGATACTGATCTGTATCGCCGCTTATTACACCGCATATTATAAGGAACAGGGCGGCAACCCGGAATATGGTTTTTATTTGCTGGCCGTGGCGGTGGGTTTGGTAATGGGAGGCATACAATCACTGAGCCGGTCAACTTTTTCAAAATTGATGCCCGAAACAAAAGATACGGCTTCCTTTTTTACTTACTATGATCTCACTGAAAAGATCGCCATCGTGATCGGCATGTTCAGTTTTGGTTATGTGGAAGAATGGGTGGGCATGAAATATTCTGTGGTATCGCTGACCTTCTTTTTCATCATGGGATTTTTATTTCTTTATACGGCCTTGAAAAAACAAACTCTTTTATTGAATAAGTAATATTGTATGAATCTCTATACCATCAACACCGGTTATTTTAAATTAGATGGCGGTGCCATGTTTGGCGTGGTTCCCAAAAGTATCTGGAATAAACTGAATCCTGCTGATGAGCACAATATGTGCAGCTGGGCATTGCGCTGCCTGCTGATCGAAGATGAAGGCAAACTGATCCTGGTTGATAACGGCATGGGTGATAAGCAGGATGCAAAATTCTTTGCCCATTATTATTTGCACGGAGACGATACATTGGATAGATCTTTGGCCAAATATGGTTTTACCAGCGATGATATCACCGATGTGTTCCTGACCCATTTACATTTTGATCATTGTGGCGGCAGCATAAAAAGAGAAGGAGAAAAATTAATTCCCGCTTTTAAGAATGCCACTTACTGGAGTAATGAACGGCACTGGAAATGGGCTACCGAACCCAATGACAGGGAAAAAGCAAGTTTCCTGAAAGAGAATATTTTACCCATTCAGGAAAGCGGTCAACTTAAATTTATTGAAACGCACGCAGCTGATCTGCCCCCCGCAATTACGATCCGCCAGGCATTTGGCCACACCGATGCCATGATGTTGCCGCAGGTTGATTATAAAGGGAAGACAATTGTGTACATGGCCGACCTGCTCCCCTCAACGGCACATATTCCCTTGCCCTATGTGATGGCTTATGATATGTTCCCGCTTACCACGCTTAATGAAAAAAAATTATTTCTTTCCGAAGCCCTGGAAAAAGATTTTGTTTTATTTTTTGAGCATGACCCACTGATAGAATGTTGCACCCTGCAACTAACGGAAAGGGGAATACGGCAAAAAGAGGTTTTTAAACTCAGTGAGATATAATGGGGAGTGGCTAGTGGGGAGTAGCTAGTGGGGCATCCTACCGACTCCCCACTAGCCATTTACCACTAGCCTCTTTTGAACTAACGTACACTGATCAACGATGTTAATGGGTAACGCAGGTTCCTGTAACCCATCATATCTACCTTGATGCTGCCTACGGCGATGGGGCTTTCCACTCTAAGCAATAAATGGTTACGGTCATCGCTTACCCAGGCATTCATTTTTTCCCCGCCTTCAAACATCGTTCCTTTGATCAGCAGTGGTTTGAATTTTATGGCATTGAATTTCCCGTAACGGGTCCTGATCTTTTCTTTGCCGAGGTAACGGAGATACAGGTGGTATACCTCATCATCCAGGAACATGTCGAAGGGTATCTTATCATCCACTTTATACTTATCAAAATTGATATTACGTGCATAATACACCGCGCTGATAACGTCCTGTATACAATTGGTGATCTTAAAAACGCCATTGGTGCTTACCGCGGTACCGGCTCCCTGGTTAAAGGTTACATTATTATATTTTTTATACCCGCCTTCTTCTATATTGCGTATGAATTTATAGGGCAGCATATTGGCCGTATCGATATACGTTTCATACCGGTCTCTTACTTTAAAAAAATTATCAAAGAAAGAATATGATTTCCCGTCACCTACACAATGATAAACTGGCTTCCCGTTAAAGCGTTCAAGCGTAGTAGTGAAAGAGGCCTCTCCCGCACCGATGTACATTCCAAGTGTGCTGTAATACACTTTCATCGTAACCTCTTCGCCGTCCTGAAAAGCAGTATTCCTGATCCCGCAGAATTCATCATATCCGGGCTTAAAACTTACACAACAAAATACCAACAGAAAAATGCTGATTTTAGAGCAGGGTATCATTTAACTTTCTTTATTTTAATTCCCCAAATTAATAAACTGCCGACTAATGCTGGTATGAATAAATTAATAAACCAGATACTGAACGTTACTGCAAGTATCCCAACCACGTTACTACTATAAGCGAATAAGGTCTTCGAGATGGTTCCCCTGATCCCCAATTCTGCAATCGCAAAAGATGGAATGATGGCCAATAACCAGAATAATAACGTAACCAACCAAAAACTTTGCCAATAATGCTGTTCTACCTGCATCAATTGCAGCATAAAGATGTACTGTAAAACGAAAACGATGTATCGAAAAAGAGATAACAACAGTAACCTTAACAAAACTTTCGCATCAAATGTCTGAAGTACGCTGATGTATTTTGAAAACCGTTCAGCATAGGGTAATTTTCCGATCAGGCGAATCAGCCAGCTTAACCTGAAAAAGACAAACAATAAAACTACCGTCACAAAAATACTTCCGTATAAAAATATTCTTAACCAAAAAAAAGAAATTCCCATATCTATACTCAGCTCATCTTTTGCAAATAAAACAAACACCAAACCAAAACACCCCATCAGCAATGTAATAATTAACTGTGCAAAGCCCCCCGCAACGGATAAAGACACTGCGGTTAAGCGGTTCCCTTCATTCACAAAAAGCACACGGCCTGCATATTCGCCCATGCGGTTGGGTGTGTTTAATGATAATGTAACGCCGCACAATACAGATTTAAATGCAGTGATAAATCTCATTGGTTGAATGGTGCTTACCAGCAATTGCCATTTCCTCGCTTCAATACCCCAGTTGATGAATACCATCACAATCACCAGCCAGAATTTCCATGCCATGGCACCAAAGGGAACCGCTTTTATTAAAGCGAATGCCGTTTTCAGATCAGGCTGATGTTTTACCTGCTGGTACAAAGAGTAAAACAGCCAAACCGCCAATAATGGTCCAAGGAACCACTTGATGAATATTTTGATACTTTTGTTCAATACACAATGTTACTTCAATTATCAAAGTAGAAAAAATTATTGACCCTGTGCATCAAAAAACAAGCATCATTTTAGGCATCGACCCGGGCACTATCATTATGGGATATGGTTTGGTTGCTATAAAAGGAAAAAAAATCTCATTACTCGAAATGGGTGTTTTACATCCCGGGAAACAAAAAGATTCATATAAAAAATTGCAGATGATATTTAATACGGTAAGCGGCCTCATCACTAAATACCAGCCGGACGCCTTTGCCATTGAAGCCCCTTTTTTCGGGAAAAATGTGCAAAGTATGTTGAAGCTGGGACGAGCGCAGGGTGTAGCCATTGCTGCAGCCATGCGCCATGGCCTGGATGTTACAGAATATTCACCCAAAAAAGTAAAGCAATCCATAACAGGCAATGGCAATGCAGGTAAAGAACAGGTGATGAAAATGCTGCAGCAAATTTTGGTTTTTACAGAAGATCCCAAACACTTTGATGCCACTGATGCTTTGGCTGTGGCGGTATGTCATCATTTTCAACAAAATTCTCCCCTGGGTATTGGCGGAAAAAAGCCAGGTGATTGGTCTTCTTTTATTGCTAAAAATCCGGGAAGGGTGAAGAAAGTATAGAGTTCATAGTTGAAAGTTTAGAGTTGAAAGTTTGGAGTTAACAGGATATCTGATACTCTTCATCTCAAATGCTCCTGACTCTGAACTCTCAACTTTCAACTATGAACTATTCGTGTTAACCTGCCATTAACACCCATACTATTGTTTTTCTAAAACCTTTGTGCGGTCAAATTAAGATGGTTATTCGTTCAAAAACACTCCGCTTTGTGATACTGACCAGTACCGTATTGGTTACTATCATTATTGCAGTACAGTTATTCTGGCTGCAAAAAGTTTATTTGTACGAAGAGAAACAATTCAATATTAATGTATCCAAAAGTATCCGTGGCCTTTATGATGATATGGAATTGGTAAATGACGTGACGGATAACGGACAAAAGGTAATTGAAAACCTGAATCCCGACCTGTACCTGTTAAAGATTGACTGCAGCCCGTATTTAGACAGCCTGTGGTTAAATCTTAAATCGGAGTTTACAGATTTTGATGTGTATACGGATTGTAAAGCCGCTGTGTACAGTACAGAAAAGAATGCATTTACAGCACAGGAGTATATTGATCTCCCGGATTCCTATCATGCCTCTGATAAGGATAACAATATTCCGCTTTATAAAAGGGATTATTCTTACATCGCACTGTATTTTCCTCACCGCGGGCAGTACATTTTGAAACAAATGCTTTTCTGGATCGCTTCCAGTGGATTATTATTATTGGTGCTGATCGGCTTTGGTGCCAGTATCTTTTACCTGTACCGGCAAAAATTTTTAAATGAAACCCAGAAAGATTTTGTAAATAATTTTACCCATGAATTCAGGACACCCCTTGCCGTTATAAAGATCGCAACAGATGTGCTGCTACAGGAAAATATTGTGGAGAAACCCGAACGGCTCAGGAATTACGCGGGTATCATTAATGAACAAACCACCCACCTGCAGGCACAGATCCAGCGTTTGCTGGAAATTGCCTATACCGACAGAAGTTCCCTGCCACTGGAAAAAGAGATCTTCGACTGCAATGTATTGTTGCAACAGGCAATTAATGACCTGCAGCCTTTGATAGAACAAAAACATGCCATCATTAAAACATCATTCTCCGCAACAGATGCGAGGATCAACGCAGATAAATCTTATTTCCTGTTAACTTTTATCAACCTGGTAGAAAATGCGATTAAATATTCTGTGCAACCGGTCATCAACATTTCTTCCTACGAGGCCGGGCCCGATTTTTGCATTGCGGTAAAAGATAACGGTATCGGTATCGCTGCAGCGCATCATAAAAAAATATTTGACCGTTTTTACCGGATCACCCAGGGCGAAATTCATACTGCTAAAGGGTTTGGCCTGGGCCTGAATTTTGTAAAAAAAGTTATTGATGCGCACGGCGGAAAAATCGAAGTGCAGAGCGAAGAAAAAAAGGGGAGCACTTTTATCATTAAAATTCCACGAAAATAAATCTCCAATATGAGCAAAGCAAAAGTATTACTGGCCGAAGATGATCTCTCCCTGGGCTTTGTTATTAAAGATAACCTGCAGGATGCTGGTTATGAAGTAACCCATTGCCCGGATGGCGAAGTGGCATGGCAGCAATTCCAGAAAAAGGATTTTGACATTTGCCTCCTGGATATTAATATGCCGGTAAGAGATGGTTTTTCGCTGGCAAAAAAGATCCGCCAGCAAAGCGATATGATTCCTGTGCTGTTTATTACAGCAAAAAGCCTTCCGGAAGACAAGGTTAAAGGTTTTCAAACCGGGGCGGATGATTATATTACCAAACCTTTCAGCATCCAGGAATTACTGTTACGCATGGACGTTTTTTTAAGGCGCACAAAAAAATTACAGGCCGACACAAAAGAAGAATACCAGTTAGGAAAGCTCAGGTTTGTATTTCATGAGCTGAAAATATACAATAACGGGGAGGTCATTACGCTTACACAAAGAGAATCCGACCTGTTGCGGTTCTTTGCACAACATGTAAATAAAATATTAAAACGGGAAGAAGTATTGCTGAATGTATGGGGGAAAGATGATTATTTTTTGGGGAGAAGTATGGACGTTTTTATTACCAAGCTCCGGAAACATTTTAAAGCCGATCCCAAAATTATCCTGGAAACCATACATGGTGTAGGTTTCAGATTACAGGTGAATGAATGAATGGTTTAACTGTTTAATTGTTTAATTGTTTTTAGTGTAAAATTATTTGCAGTATCCTCGTTTATAGAAACGCTATAACAATTTAGCCATTTAACCATTCAGCAGTTCAGCCATTATCTTTTCCTGCACTTCCTTCAGTTCTTCTTTGGAAAGAGTAAGCTTACCCCTCGTAAAATTCAGGTCATTGGAAGAATTGACCGGTACCAGGTGCATGTGTGCATGAGGCACTTCCAGGCCAATTACACTGATACCGCACCTGTTACAATCAAATGCTTTTTCAATGGCATGGGCAATGGGTTTGGCAAAAACCAACATTGCCGCGAGGTAATCATCGGAGAGGTCAAAGATCTTATCAGTTTCAATTTTGGGAACAACCAAAACATGGCCCTTTACCAACGGTGCAATATCGAGGAAGGCAATAAATTTTTCGTTTTCTGCTATTTTAAATGATGGGATATCCCCTGCAATTATTTTTAAAAAAATGGTCATGCTGCATTTTATTAAAAGTTAGTGGGGAGTAGTGAATAGCGAGTGGGAAAGAGGCCCCATCATTTGAACTGCATTCCACTAGCCATTAACCACTACCCGTTAACCAATTTACAATTCAATATTCTCCACTCTAAAATTAAGTATGCCTGCAGGAACTTTCACTTCAACAGTATCGCCGATCACTTTACCCAAAACGCTTTTACCAATCGGAGAAGTCACAGATATCTTTCCCAGCTTCAGGTCGGCCTCGTTTTCTGAAACGATCTTGTAGGTCACTTTCTTTTTTGTACCCAGGTTCGTAAGCGTTACTTTAGTGAGTATGGTAACCTTGCTGGTATCAATATTCTTTTCATCCAGGATCTGGGCCATGGCAATAACTCCTTCAAGGTATTTGATCTTTGCTTCCAGCATGCCCTGTGCTTCTTTGGCCGCATCATATTCTGCATTCTCTTTCAGGTCGCCTTTTTCACGTGCTTCGCCGATCGCTTTACTTGCAGCAGGACGCTGTACACCTTTCATATGCTGCAGTTCTGTTTTCAATCTTTCAAATGTGTCGGCGGTGATATAATTGGTATCATTCATAAAAACCCTTTTTAGTATAAACAGAAAAAAAATACAACGCCTCAGAAAACCTAAAGCGTTGCATATACTACAAAAGTAGTAAAAATTTTATATTCCAAGCTTTTCTATGAGTACCGTTGCCATCTTATAAAATGCTTCCCGGGAATAGCCGGCAATATGAGGTGTCAGTATCACTTTGGGATGATTTGCCAGAAAATCCATTTCTTCCTTTTCTACAACCGACCGGGATAGCGGCTTTTCATTCTCCAATACGTCTAATGCAGCCCCCGAAACCATATTCTGTTGCAATGCTTTTATCAATGCGGTTGTTTTTACCACCGGGCCCCTCGCAGTGTTAATGATATATGGTTTTTGCTGCAGTGAATTAAAAAAAATTTTGTCGGCCATATATTTTGTTTCTGCAGTAAGCGGCACATGAAAACTGATCACGTCTGCATAACGGAAAACCTGCTCCGGGTTGGCCTCCTTAATATAGCCTCTTCCAAAATCAAATTTATATTTATCGTATGCCAGCACGGTTACATCAAAAGAAGAAAGCAGTTTCGCAAAAGAGCTTCCCGTATTGCCAAAGCCTATGATCCCAATTGTTTTACCGGTCAATTCAATACCGCGATTTGCTTCCCTGATCCACTCTCCCTTTTTTATTTCTTCAAAACTGCTGCTGATCCTATGCATCAATCCCAGTAACATCCCCAATGCATGTTCTGCTACTGCGGTGCGGTTTCCTTCAGGGCTGCTTACACATTTTATTCCTTTTGTTGCAGCATAGTTCATATCGATCAGTTCCATACCACTGCCCAATCTTCCGATCCATTTTAAATTAAGGGCACGGTCAATAATTTTTTTATCGATCATTAATCTTGTAGTTACAATAAGACCTTCCGTTTCAGCAATGATATCATATAACTCATCATAACCTATTCCCGGAACATACAACACTTTATACCCCTTTTTTTCCAGTGTTGCCGGCAGGTATTCATGAACTTTTGCGGTTATAATTACAGATCTTTTGCTATTCATTTTTTAAAAGTCTATCATCAGATTAATAGAGCGTATATCTTTCGCAATAAGGAAACCATTAAAGATATTATAATTGCATGGGTTCCAAAAGGGCTCGTCCTGTTGTGAAGGGTACTTTAAATTATTTATGGGAATTACAGTAATTATTTCATCGCGATCATACTGATCTCCACCTGTACATTTTTAGGCAATCCTTTTACTGCAACAGTTTCTCGTGCAGGGAATTCCGACTGACCGGTGCCGGGGCTGCTTTCAAAGTACTTGCCATAAATTTCATTTACCTGGCCAAACAATTCCATATCACTTAAATAAATAGTTGTTTTAACTACATGGTTGAAGTGCATGGAAGCAGCTGCCAGTATTGATTTCAGGTTTTGCATCACCTGGTGGGTTTCTGCAATAATGTCTGCATTAACCAATTCGGTGGTGCCTGGTTTCAAAGCAATTTGTCCCGAAATGAAAAGCATATTACCGGCTAAAATTGCCTGGTTATAAGGACCAATAGGTGCAGGTGCATTAGGCGTGTTGATGATTTCTTTTGCCATTTTATTTTATTTACAGAAATACAAATATATCTTTTCTCAACCACCTATTTTTGTAAAAAATTATTCATGGCGATCGTGATAGCAGCAAGTGAACGACAATGGGAAGAATTGGTCCGCAACAGTTCCGAAACAGAATGGATAAGGGTTGCTGGCGGAGATGCTTTTACAGAAAATGCAACTGCAGATGCATTTATAAATTTGAAAGATAATATTATTCTTCCGGGTTATGCAACACTGAAAAAACCGGTTTTGATCAACGCGGTAATAGCCACCTTAACCTCGATGAATGCCCCGGAAAATGTCTTGCGGATCAACGGTTGGCCCGGCTTTTTACAAAGGCCTGTTTGGGAAATTGCCGGTAAAATCAATGATCATGTAACCGCAATAATTGGTAAATTAAATAAAAAACTAACTGTTGTTGCTGATGAACCTGGCTTTATCGCTGCAAGAATTATCTCCATGATCATCAATGAAGCGTATTTTACGCTGGGTGATCAGGTAAGCAGCAAAATTGAAATTGATACGGCAATGAAACTGGGTACTAATTATCCTTACGGCCCTTTTGAATGGGCGCTGGCCATTGGATCGGAAAATATTCTTGAACTGCTTAAACAACTAAACGCAACCGATAAACGCTATAAGCCAGCGCCTTTGCTGATAAAAGAAGTAACCGGCAAACATCCATGAGCCTTATATTAAATATTGATACCGCAACGGAAAGCGCACATGTAAGCATTGCAAAAGATGGGATCGTAGTACAATCATTTCAAAATAAATCACAAAAAGATCATGCTTCTTTTTTACAAGCTGCCATTCAGCAATTGGCAAAAGATGCTGCCATAACTTTAACAGCCACCGATGCCATTGCGGTAACGGCCGGGCCGGGTTCCTATACCGGGCTCCGGGTTGGCATGGCAAGCGCCAAGGGTTTATGCTATGCATTAAATAAGCCTTTGATCATGTTGAATACATTAGAAGTATTAACAGTATCGGCTATACGCCGGTTCACAGACCAGCTGGCCAACGGCTCCACCCTGCTTTGCCCAATGATCGATGCCAGGCGTATGGAAGTATTTACGGCAATATATGACCGGCATCCCGCAATAATATTATCACCCCGGGCATTGGTATTGGAAGAACAGTCTTTTAAAGAGCAGCTTAATAATAAGATCATTTTTTTTGGCAGTGGTTCAGGAAAATGGCATTCTATTTGCAGGAATTCAAATGCTTTATTCGAAGTGGTTTCCATCCTGCCCGAAGCAATGGCTGACCTTTCATGGCAATTTTTTTGCAGGAAACAATTTGCAGATCTTGCCTATAGCGAACCATACTATCTGAAAGATTTTCAAATAGTTATCAAAAAATAGAGCCCTGTATATATAATAAAGGCTTTTATTAACAGTAAAATTACGGTCATTATCAGTAAAATTACGGTGCATAAACAATTTTTTGTATATTTGTAACGTTCTAATATTGTTCAAAGCATAATTAAAATTTAATTCTTATGATGGTTGCAACTCAATCTCATGAGCAGGCCCTGGCGTCTGCCAAATCCTCTACAGGTTCTACTATCAATGTGGACTATCATGCACTTAAAAAAGCCGCGATGGTGCTAAGGGCATTAAACCACAAGCTTCGTCAACAGTTACTTAAACTCATTGAAGAAGAAAAAAAGATCACTGTTACAGAAATTTACGTGCGTTTACGTTTGGAACAGTCTGTTGCTTCCCAACACCTTGCTATTTTGCGAAAAGCGGGTATTGTTAATACGGAACGTGATGGCAAATTCATCTTTTATACTGTTAACTACAAACGTATAGACGAAATAAGCCATTTTGTTAAAGATCTCGTGGGGTAATTTTTTGTAAATGTTATTTACCAACGGATGTGTGATGCATCCGTTTTTTTATTTTTATCTTTGCAGTGAATTATAAATAAAAAGGATATCATAAAATATGTTTATAAAACAATTATATACCGGGTGTCTCAGTGAAGCGGCTTATTATATAGAAAGTGAAGGTGAAGTGGCCATCATTGATCCGTTGCGGGATACGGATGAATATACCAGGATGGCCAAAGATAGCAATGCCATTATCAAATATATTTTTGAAACGCATTTTCATGCTGATTTTGTAAGTGGCCACCTTGATCTCAGCAAACAAACCGGTGCGCCCATTATTTTTGGTCCTGGTGCAAAAACGGATTTTAAAGCGCATGTCAGCAAAGACGGAGAAATATTTAAATTAGGCAAAATAAGTTTTGAAGTAATGCATACACCCGGGCATACTTTAGAAAGCGCCTGTTATTTACTAAGAGATGAAAATGAAAAACCATACGCCATTTTCACAGGTGATACCTTGTTTGTTGGAGATGTGGGCCGCCCCGATCTGAGCAGCGGGAATATGAGCAGTGAAGAACTGGCAGGAATCATGTACGATACCATTCAAAATAAAATATTGCCATTGGCAGATGATGTATTGGTATATCCTGCACACGGTGCGGGCAGCAGTTGCGGAAAAAATCTGGGCCCCGAAACTTTCAGTACCATTGGCGAACAAAAGCAAAGCAACTATGCTTTACAACCCCAGACAAAGGAAGCGTTTATCGCCACTGTAACAGAAGGTCTGAACACTGCACCAAAATATTTTGCGATCAATGCCAGGATAAATATGCAGGGATATGAGAGTTTGAATGAAGTAAAACAAAAAGGGTTATCACCCTTAAGCATAGACGATTTTAAAAACCTGATAAAGGAAGATGTACTGATATTGGATACCCGGGATGCCACTACATTTACAAAGGGTTTTATACCCGGCAGTATTTTTATCGGGTTAGAGGGAAGGTTTGCAGAATGGGCAGGAAGCCTCTTACCATTTGATAAACCGATGATATTGGTTACAGATCCCGGCAAAGAAGAAGAAACGGTGGTGCGTTTATCAAGGGTTGGATTTTCTACAATGCTGGGCTATTTAAAAGGAGGATTTGATGCCTGGGCCGCTGCCGGGGAAACCGTTGACCTGATCATTGATGTGGAAGCAGATGAACTCGCAATGGACATTCCACATGACCCCCACCTGTTGGTGGTGGATGTGCGCCGTGAAACGGAATATGCAGATGGCCATATAAAAGCCGCACAAAATCTTCCGCTGAATGAAATGAACGACCTGGTGAATCTTGCACAGTTTGAAGACAAGCAGAATTTGTATGTGCATTGCGCCGGTGGTTACAGGAGCGTGATCGCATCTTCCTTATTAAAAAGACATGGCATCCACAACCTGCGGAATGTATTGGGTGGCTGGGGAAAGATAAAAGAACAAAAAACAATACAGGTGGAAAAGGATGCGAGTGTGTTGAATTGAAATATTATCTGAACCAGCTTTCACTGATTAAAAGATTTTCCTGAGTTTTCTGCTATAAAATCATCTGCGAGTTGCGGAAAGCCTTTATCACGGTCATGGCCATCATAAGTATAAGACAAAGGTAGGGTGAACCTCAGATGAACTATGTAAAGTCATTTTAGTATTAAGTCACTATTCACAATCTCATTCTTAATAGCATACATTACCAACCCCACCCTCGTTTTAAGGTTAAGTTTTTCGAATAAGGCATCCCGGTAGCCGTCAATGGTACGTGGACTCACAAACATCTTATCAGCAATTTCCTTATATGTCATTTCAGTGAAGGCTTATTTTAAAAAATCGGTTCCCCTTTCGTTAAGGATAATCTTTTTGTGGCAATTTTTTAGTAACGATAAAACGTCTTTCCCAAAATTTGATGATACGGAAACTAAGTATCTACTTGGACTACTTGGCATAAGTAACCTGGGTTATGCAGGAATGAAATTGGGTGAAAATGCTCCCAGGAAAGACGCTGTGGCGGATCTGAAAAAACAGGGTCAAAATGATGCGCAAATACAAGTTTCATGTAAGGCACAATAACATAAATATTTCTTAGAAAACTTATTATTCAGAGATGACATTTTTAAAAAAATGTCATCTCTCCATTTAAGTTATTACTCAATTGCAAGGTCTTTTTCATCACTTTTATTCCCGCTGTGGCTGTGCTAGATTATTTATTAATTTTTGTTAAAGTATTTTTACTCACAAAATACAGTAATTTCCATATGCAATGATTCTTGTTATCCCTTTTGCAAACGGCATTGCAAAATGTGTTACGCTACAGATCAATTTTACAAATATCAATCCCCATTCCTTGCATCTGTCAAAATAAGGTATTATGTTAGTATTCAAATTCCTGCCTGCGATTAATCCTGCCTGATACTATCCATTATTCTTTTTAGTTACCAGCCGTTTGTTTACCACTGAAAAATAAAATGCCAATATTTAACAATTAAATGAACTAACAGTATTTGCTAAAAGGTCTGCAGTTGTGGTAGTACGTTTCAATTATCAAAACGGGAGAGGACGAAGACATTTTACAGTGTTATAAACAAACATAAAAATTATGAACTCTTACTTAGAGACAGCAATAGCAGTAATATTCGTGATAGTTGTTTTCAGCATTATTGCATATGTGATCCAGGAATTGGTGGCCGCCAATTTACAATTCAGGGGAAAAATGCTGAAAAGTTCTCTACAGCTTTTATTGGATGGGCGGGGCGGGGCGTCGAGCCTTGTGGATCGGATCTATGACCATCCCCAGATAAATAAGCTGAACGAATTTGTTGATAAGCTCCCTTCCTATGTGCCTTCTGCTAATTTTGCAATGGCTGTCATTGATGAAGTGGCGAAAAATGCACCGAATCCTTCCCAGGACATTTTTAATGATTTTAAAAGCGGGCTCGCGTCTTTTTCAGCAGCCAACGGAGACGTGAAAGTATTATTGACCGATTATGTCAATACATCGGCCAATGTAAAAGAACTGCAGGCCAATATTGAAAAATGGTTCAATGAATATATGGACCGGGTCTCGGGTTGGTATAAAAAAAATACAGTGAAAACAATGCGGATTATTGCAGTATGTGTAGCGATAGGATTTAACGTGAATATAATCGCCATCACCAAAGCCATCAACAGCAATGGTGCGCTTAAAGCCAACCTGGTAGCCGCAGCAGATAAACTGGCCGATCAACCGGATTACGTAAAACGTCTTTATGAAGATAATATCAACAACAGGATCGGGCTTGCTGTTGCATCGCATAAAGCTGAACTCGATAGTGCAAAAAAAGATAGCAACCTGATCATCTCCGTAAATAAAAAAATTGAAGCAGACAAAGACAGCATTTTAAAGAATTATACCAAAAACAGGGTCGTAGATATAGATACACTGCTAAACAAAATTGATATCAACGAATTGCCGATCGGCTGGAATTGCGCCATTTGGAAAACCTCCTGGACTAAAGACAATTGGTCTTTAACATTGATAGGATGGCTTTTGGCAGCCATAGCAATTTCCCTGGGTGCTCCATTTTGGTTTGACCTGCTCATGAAGCTTGTGAACGTAAGGAGGGCGGGAATAAAACCCAAGACACAGTAGGATACTCAGAAATAAACAGCTATTGTATTAAGGATAATAAATGAAAATTATCTTAAAAAAAATAAAACCGGGCAGCTGAAAACGGGATATAGAGTAGGCATAAAAAATAATTTTATGAGTAATTTTTATAACGACGTTATCGTAAAAGATAAAAGATTCAATTCAACAGAAAGAATAAACGACCTGATGTTGCTTGAACCGGTAACCAGACAAATAGTACAGACAATAATTGCTGATGCGAAAGCACACGGCATGGATCTTATGGTTTTTGAAACCTTTCGCAGTGCGGCCAGGCAGCAGCTATTATTCAAACAGCACGCCACGAAACTTCAAAAAGTGGGGGTGCATAATTATGGACTGGCCTGCGATATAGTGAAGAGTATTAATGGTGAGCCTTCCTGGAAAGGAGATTTTTCCCTTTTGGGCCAGTTGGCACATGCACACAAAGTGATCTGGGGCGGCGACTGGGGCACCCCGAACATTCACCATTCTTTTCTTGATAATGATCATGTACAACGCTGCAGCATTGCAAAACAGGCTGCACTGTTCAACCATACCTGGTATCCCGATGCAAATTATGATCCTTATACAGATCATTGATCCGGGATCATGTTTTGAAAAATCACAGAGGAATAAACACCCATTGGGTTTCACTTAAAAAATATTTTATAAAGTGAAAAATAATTTATCTGGTATTAAACATTTAGGAATAATTTTATTGATACACAGCTTCAAAAAAAACAGCAAGCGCCAGTTAACAGGAAACGGAAATACAATACGACACTAAAAATAAAACAATGGAAAGAAATTACAATGTTGGAAGTGATTCCAATGCTATCACATTGCAGGTGAATACCGGCACTGCAGCTATGTGTTATACTATTGCAAACCAGGTATTATCCGGCGGACAAAAAGTATTTAAAGCAGATTCTCCCGATGGGAGCAATGGTGCAATAGCCATTACCAATATCGGAAGCGGCGCGGATTTAAAAAATACGGAAATTGTTATACAGACCATTGCCGATTTTAGTGCATTGCCCCAGGATGTAATTGATTCAATAAAACAAGATCCGCATTCTTTAAAAAACAAATTAGTGATCGAATATATTTTTAGCGGGGGTGCCACCGGAAAGCAACATTTCGATTATGACAATGATGATTTCATTATAAGTTCTGATGGAAAATTGGTTGTGGTAACAAAAAAAATCAAGATGATTCAATAAAATCCGAATGAGATGAAAAATATAATCGTTTTAATGATAGCCATTGTTTTTATAGGATCACATAAAATGTATGCACAGGGTACACAAGATAATAGTATCAAATTGCAGGACCTGCAACTCACTAATGCACCGGTTTTTAATTTACTTGATATAAGCCCCTCTTCCATTGATAATCCCGCTTCCACAAAGGCTTTTGCAGCCAGCATACTGAGTGCAATAAACCAGGGAAGTGGGATCCCACAAAACTATGCATTGGAATTTACACCATTCTGGTACACTAAGCATCCAAAATATACGAGCTATACTTATTTTGGCGTAAAATCAACAGGTGAAAATATGCCCTTTTCACAGGCACGCCTTTTTTCAGTGAGTTTTGCATTTATCAATAAGGATTCCACTACAAATTATGGAAAGCTGGCAAATCATAATGCGGGGTTGGGAGTAAGAACAACTCTAATTCGTTTTTTTTCCAGGAAAACACGTGACTCTATTCAATCGGTATCAAAAGACTGGTATAATTCTTTAAAGATTGCTGCTGAACAATTACCCACTGATGTTACACAAGCAGACGTAGATAAAATACAAAAAATATTAGCCGCCAGAGCACATGCTTCCAGTTATGGAGAAAAAATAAAAACTTATTTGCAGGAAAAGCCATTGTTTTCTTTAAATATCGCTGCAGCAACCAATATGACGTTTGAAAATAATTCATTCAATGGTAACAGGATCAACAGGTCGGGCATTTGGATGGATGCAGATCTTGCATTGCAGATCAATAAAAAGGATAAGTCGGGGAAGGCAGTCGGGCCATCGTCAAATTATTTCAACCTGAGTGCTGTGATCCGTTATATAAACGATAAAGATTCTTTAGATGCCCAAAAAAATCATATCAATGCAAATCTTTTTGATTACGGCCTGAAGGCAGAATTTCAAATTGGCAAACTTTCATTGGCCTATGAATACATCCGCCGTACATCTTCTTTGCATAGCGAATCCAACACTTATAAATCGGTTGGAATATTACATTACAAAATAAGAGACGGATTATTCATAACAGGTGCCTTCGGCCAAAATTTTTCCAGGTTTAATAATTTAATCTCTACTCTTGGAATTAATTTGGGGCTTTCAAACGGAAGCGAAAAAATAGATGATAAAGAGTAATAATTCCTGTTACATATATCCATATTGAGTTACAGGAGATGGAGAATAAAAATGGATGATTTTATTGAGCGCCGAAATATTCTGCATCAGGTAATTAAGCCATGGTGATAATGTCCTGTAATTTGCTTTCAGGCGTAATGGTCAATCCGTGGGCGGCAAAATAAGAAACGATGGTATTGATATACGAATTGGTCACCCTTGCCCCGGTGGAGTATATCTTCACGTACTGGTCTAACTGACCGGTAAAAATAAACTTGTACCCCGGTAAATATGCGGGCAGCCCGTATTGGGGATTTTTTGCAATTTCTGCTGAGTAAAAAGGAGGAATTATTTTTTCCTTACCCATTGGATAGGCTGTTTTCTTACCCGCTATAATATCATGGAGGTAGTTAGCTTGTAACAAAATTCCATCTTCTAACGTGACTAGTGTTTTATTTGCTCCCATGTCTGTATTACCAATATTGCCCGGATTATTAGTTCGATAAGATCTTGTTCCTTTCCGGAATCCTTCCTGTTGTGTCATTGCCGTTAATAGCAAATAAAGCCCCTGAAGTGCTGTGGGCAAGGCTCTTTTTAATGCGGGGATATATTCATTAAGTATAGTTGAATTGAGGGTTACCGTTACCGTTTTGTATGGCATGTCGGGAAACGTGCTGCCATCAAAAGTAACTCCTTTGTATTTTTCAGTTTGTGCCATAATATATATTTTCTATAATTGTAATAAAAAAAACTCTAATATCCTACCATTCAAAAGCTTTTTTAAGAACGATAGCATCACTTGTAAGCTGATACTCCAAGTCGTCTTCTCCAGAATGTTATTATCATGCTGAGGAACGAGCATCTCATCCTTAATAAAATATCGCTGAGATGCTTCGTTCCTGCATGACAAATAGAAAATAGCCCGATAATATAGTCAGGTTTTTGAAAACGCCTCTTGTAAATCCTTAAGCTAAAACCTCCCCGTATTCCGGTTTCCATTCAAATTTAAAACGGCGATGGCTCCAAAGGTAATTGGGCGGATCAGCTTTAATGGCTTTTTCCAATACATCCCTGTACAGGCAGGTGAGTTCTCCTGCTTTTGTATCAGCGCCCCTTTCAGCCAGCAGGGTGCATTCAAAATGATAGTAGCCCCTTTTTATTTTTTTAAAACCAAAATAAACAACCGCTGCATTATTTTTAACTGCTCCTTTTTCGGGGCCGGTGACAAAAGGTGTGGGGTGGCCAAAAAAATTGATCCAGTAGGCAGTTGAAGGATCCCCGGGATTCTGATCGGCCCCCAATGCCATGATGTATTGCTTTTTAAACACATCATACATCTTTTCTTTAAAATCAGCCGCACTTATAAAAACCGCGCCATACCGGGTGCGGAAATCAAAGAATATCCTGTTGAATATTTTATTGCTTATGGGGATATATATTGCCACCATCGGGATCTTTAAATGAAGAGAATACAGGAGGCTGCCATATTCCCAGTTAAACTGGTGTCCGGCCAAAATATTAATATTATATCCTTTCTCCACCAGTTCATCCACTATTTCGTAATTGGTGGTATTACGTTTCAATAATTGCTTTTTTGAAATAGAGATCATTTTTAAAGTCTCAATAAATGTATCCGTAAAGTATTGATAGAATTTGCGTGCTATTTTTTTTCTGTCGGCTTCCGTTTTATCCGGAAAGGCAATCCGTAAATTGCTTAAAATAATTTCTTTCCGGTATTTAATAACGCGTCGCAAAAGGAATGCAATAAAATCACTTATTCCATATAAAATAAAAAAGGGAAGTAATGAAACCAGGTACAGCAATGGGTAAACAACGTAATACATGCGTTAAATTTAATGCACCTGCCTACCGGCAGGCAGGCAAAGGTATGTGGTACAAAGTGTCCCGCCAAAGCGGGAGAATGATGATAAAAGATCTTTTGCTGTTTACAAAATCGTATTCTGCAGTAGAATACTTTTGCCCGGATAGTCCGTATTAAAATGAAGGCCCCTGCTTTCCTGCCTGAATTCAGCGCTTTTTACGATCAGGTAAGCTACGGTGATCATATTCCTCAATTCACATAACTGCGGAGACACGGCTGTTTTTTCATACAGTGCCTCGGTTTCTTCATGCAACAGATCGAGCCGGCGGTTGGCCCTGTGTAATCGTTCATTATTACGAACAATACCCACGTAATCGGTCATTAGTAATTTTAATTCTTTTACACTTTGTGTGATCAGGATCATTTCCCTGGGAGCATTGGTACCATCCATATTCCAATCAGGAATAGCCCCCATCAAACCTTCCCCAAAAAGGAAGGCTTTTGAAGCGTTCACTAACTCAATACTTTTTTCATAAGCTCTGTTTGCAAATACCATTGCTTCCAAAAGAGAATTACTGGCCAGGCGATTGGCGCCGTGTAAACCTGTGCTGGCACATTCTCCCGCTGCAAATAAATTATTTACAGAGGTTCTTCCCCATTCATCTGTTTTTATTCCCCCGCAACTGTAATGCGCAGCAGGCGCCACCGGAATCATTTGTTTGGTTATATCTACACCAATGCTCATGCACTTTTCATAAATATTAGGGAAGTGCTCAATAAATTTTTCTTTGCTGAAATGCCTGCAATCCAGGAAAACATTTTCAGTGCCCTCCACTTTCATTTCATTATCAATTGCCCTTGCCACAATATCCCTTGGAGCCAGGTCTTTGCGTTTATCGTAACGCTCCATGAATGCTTCCCCTTTATAATTCCGTAAAATCCCTCCATCGCCCCTAACCGCTTCCGTTATCAGGAATGATTGTCCGCGAACACCCGGTTCATACAATGCGGTAGGGTGAAACTGGATGAACTCCATATTTTCTATCCGACCTTTTGCACGGTACATCATCGCCACACCATCACCGGTAGCAATAGACGGGTTGGTCGTTGTACGATACACCTGCCCATTGCCTCCCGTTGCAAGTAAGGTTATTTTAGATAGTATCTTTTCTGTTTTATTGCTTGAAAGATTCAATACATATACTCCGTAACATTCAATGTCGGGAGTTGATTTTGTAATGAGATAACCCAAATGATGCTGTGTAATAATATCCAGTACAAAACAATGGCTGATGAGTTGGATATTCGGTTTTCTTCTGATGGCTTCGAGTAATGCCCTTTCCATTTCTTTTCCCGTTACATCTTTATGATGCAAGATCCTGAATTCGCTGTGGCCGCCTTCTTTACCCAGTTTAAAATCGCCGTCGGGTTCTTTATCAAACTCCGCACCCCATTTGATGATCTCCTTGATTCTGTCCACGCCTTCTTTTACCACGAGCTCAACAATATGCGTGTTGCACAAACCATCCCCCGCGGTCAATGTGTCTTCAATGTGCTTGTCAAAACTGTCTTTGTCAAAATCCATTACCCCTGCAATGCCGCCCTGGGCATATTTTGTATTGGTTTCGTCACTTTGTGTTTTGGTAAGAATGGTGACCGTTTTATCGGGGCAATCCTGTGCAACTTTTAAAGCATAAGTTAAACCGGCTATCCCGCTTCCTATTACCAAAAAATCTGTTTGCATACCCAAACCCCTTCAGGGGGCAAATTAAATTGTTAGATAATTTGAACTCATTCCAACATTAATATCGGAATAATAAATATTTTGTACCCAGCTTTCAGAGGGCGGAAGGTGTTACCCATGCCTCATTATCTTTCAGCAAATTGATCAGTTCATCAACCGCAATTGCACTGTCAATATTTCTTTTCACCACTTCTTTTCCTTTGTACAAAGTGATCTTTCCCACGCCGCTGCCCACATAACCAAAATCGGCATCTGCCATTTCACCGGGGCCATTTACAATGCATCCCATGATGGCGATCTTCACGCCTTTTAAATGATTGGTAACAGCGCGGATCTTTGCTGTTGTTTCCTGCAGGTCAAACAATGTTCTGCCGCAACTGGGACAACTGATGTATTCTGTTTTTGAAATGCGTGTACGCGTTGCCTGCAGTACGCCAAAAGAAATGGAGTTCAGCAATTTTATTTGTGGGGCAACAGTTTTATTTCCAAAATGATGGCCAAAAGAAACCCCGTCACAGAATCCGTCGAGTAATAATCCACCGGCTTCAACCGAATAATGAATTAAGCTTTCATCAGTGGTTGCGTCTTTACTGTCGCAAATAACGATCGCCGGATTTTTTACATTATTGTTGATCAGTTCCACAAACATCCGGCGTATACTTTGCATCGCATTTTTATTGGTGGAGCTTAAACAGATCACGGCTGTTTTATCTTCTTTCAATTCCGCAAACAATTTCTCCAGGTCCTGGGGAGGATATCCTTCCGAATAACAATCGATCATTACAAAATTCAACCATTTCGATTTTTCTGCCTGCATATCCAGGTATTGATCTCCATCCAGGATCGGAACACATTTGTCTTTATCCGTTACAGCCATCCATGGCTGGTGATATAAAATAACTTTTAATGTTCCGGGCAAAGCAAAATCCGGTTCCTGGTTCACGGTAAAAATAAAATCCGCTGCTGCATCACCGATATTCCATTTATCTGTTAGTTCATCATAACTATAGCCAATACTTTGCAGGTCAACCGGTGTAATTTTTTCTATCTTGCTTAAGTCTGCAACTACAACGGGTACATGCTTTCCACCAATATTGCTTACACTAAAAGTTTCACGCCTTTTATATTCAAAGGGTGAATAAGGAAGCTTTTCGATTGCCCATTGCATATTGCCCATTGCCTGTTGCTCATTACCCTGGTATCGTTTCACAATATCCTTACAAACAGAGATCTCTAACTCCGGATCTTCGGTTAGGCTTACCCGTATGGTATCGCCTATACCATCCTCCAGTAATGTGCCGATACCCACAGCAGATTTTATCCTTCCGTCTTCGCCATCGCCGGCTTCGGTAACGCCTAAGTGCAGTGGATAACATTCGCCAAACTCTTCCATCATGTGATCGATGAGCAGCCGGTAGGCCTGTACCATCACCTGCGGGTTACTGCTCTTCATACTCAATACCACCTGGTGATAGTCTTCACTCCTGGCAATACGTAAAAACTCCATGGCACTTTCCACCATGCCCATGGCCGTATCGCCATAGCGGCTCATGATCCTGTCGCTCAGGCTTCCGTGATTGGTGCCAATGCGCATGGCAGTACCATACTCCCTGCAAATTTTTACCAATGGTGTAAAACGTTCCCTGATTCTTTCAATTTCTTCTGCATATTCCGAATCGGTATATTCAATCTGCTCAAATTTCTTCTTGTCAACATAATTCCCGGGGTTCACCCTTACTTTTTCCACAATGCGTGCAACGATCTCAGCAGCATTGGGCGTAAAATGGATATCCGCAACTAACGGCGTAGTATAACCTCTTTTCCGCAGCTCCTCTTTTATTTGCCGTAGATTTTCCGCTTCATATTTTGAGGGGGCGGTAATGCGCACCAGTTCTGCACCGGCTTCAATACAGCGTATAGACTGCTCCACGGTGGCCATGGTATCCATCGTATCCGTAGTGGTCATGGTTTGCACACGGATAGGATGATCATTGCCCAATAATAGGTTACCTACTTTTACTTCCCTTGTTTTAAGGCGCTTGTATGCTGTTAATGATTCACAATAAAATTGCATGATGTGTTTGTTAATGCAAAAATAACAATAAATAAATGGGTTTGTTGATTGGTTAAGCGTCCTGGTCAGACGAGGTCGTCAGACCTGATTACCAATCCTTCTCCGGTTTATACAGGGATGCTTCATGCACTTTTTTTAATTTATCCTGGAGATTCCTTTCCTGCTGCAATAATGCTTTCAATTTTTCTTCCGCATCCTGTTTGGTCAATTTGGAGGGTTGGGGTTTGGGCTGATCATTTTTTTCTTCATCCTTAGGTTTTTGTTTTTCCTTCTGCTTATCCTCATCCTTAGGCTTTTTTTGTTCCTTGTTATCTTTTTCCTTTTGCTGCTGTTGTTTTTGTTGTTGAAGTGCTTTTTGCAGATTCTGCCGGGCGTCTTCATCTTCCGGATCCAGTTTCAATGCATTTTTATAGGCATCAATGCACTCCGGCAGTTTTTTATTATTCTGCAGCACCACTCCTTTATTGTAATAAGACCTGGACTTACCATCCTTTGAAGCTGCATTAGCAACAGCATTATCATAAGCATTTACAGCATCATCTGTTTTTTGGATTTTATATAACGCATTGCCTAAATTATATTGTGCTGTTGCATTACCTGGGTTTTTTTCTGTCACTTTCTGGTAATCTGCTATCGCTTTATCATATTCTTTTTTCGAATACGCATCATTGCCTTTTTTAATAGTGGCTTTCTCTGCCTGGGAAAAACTGGTGACAGGCAATAAGCAATAAGCAATAAGTATTACAGCAACTCTTTTCCCTGCAGGTATAATCCTTCTATAAATATTTTTTCTTTTTTCTGAAAGCAACATCTCGATCACCAATACCACCAGCCCGAATAACAGTAACCATTGGAAAAAGCTTTTGTAATTCACCAATGCGTCTTCTGTAACTGTGCGCTGGTCCATGCTACCCAGCTGTGCATCCAGTTTTGAAACCACCTCATCTGTATTGGTGAATAACTGGTAAATGCCATTCCCTTTGGAGGCGATATCCTTTAACTCTTCTTCATTTAATTTTGTAATAACAGTATTGCCGTTATTGTCTTTCTTTACTTCATTGCTTGTTTGGTCAATTATTGTTGACCCGCCCGGCGAACCGATACCAACCGTATTAATAGCAATACCCTCATCGGCCATCTGCCCTGCAATTTTAACTGCGCCTTCATCATGGTCTTCTCCATCACTTATTAAAATAACCGTTTTATATTTTTTTTCTTTGGAATTAAAAGAACTAAAACACATGCTGAGCGCATCTGATATCACGGTACCCTGTGTGGGTACAATATCAGGTGAAACAGCCGAGAGATACATCTTTGCTGCACCGTGGTCGCCGGTTAAAGGCATTTGTAAATATGCCTTTCCCGCAAAAACCACTATACCGATCCGGTCATCCGGGAGTTTATCAATTAATTTCCCCAACAGCTGCTTTGCCCTTTCCAGCCTGGAGGGCTTTATATCCTGTGCCAGCATACTATTGCTCACGTCAAGAGCGATCATTACATCAATGCCATTACGGTTTATTTTTTCGGTTCCCATTTTAGAACGCGGGTTGGCCAATGCAAATACTGTTACCGTAAAAGCAACTACGATCAATATAAATTTTAATGCGAAGTTTTGAGGAGAATAATTTTTGATCATTTCCTTAACCAATCTTTCATCACCTATTTTTTTAATTGTTTTTTTCTTCCGGTTCAGCACAATAAAATAAAGCAGTAGCATTACAGGAACAGCTGCCAGTGTAATAAAGTATTCTGTGTGTTGAAAGTGAAACATAATTAGAATGTGCAGATGTGCAATTTAGCAAATATGCAAAATTAAAATTGTTAAAACCTTCGAATTCATCATTTGCACATTTGCAAATTTGCAAATTGACATATTACATCTTTCCCTGCATAAAGCCCAACTGCTTTAAAATGCCATTTGTAATATTCATCCCGATCGCGCTGATATCCAAACCCGGCCTGGATGTTTTAACAAATGTTACAAAAAAATACACATGATTGTTCTCTTCGATCCATCCGGTTATCCACCCGATATCGTTCTTCTGTTCATCCGCCCCCCAGCCTGTCTTATAGCTTAGTTTATACGCGGTATTATTTTCCTGCAACATTACATCCTTTACTATCTGCTGTACACTTTTACGAAAAGGCAACTGGTCAAAATAGAGGCGCTTAACCAATCCCAGTTGTTCATCGGGCGAAATTTTTAATTGATTGTCTAGCCAGAATGAATCCACAGGCCCGTCAATATTTTTATTCCCATAGCCTAAACTATCGATCCATATTTTCATCGTGTCTTTCCCGATACGCCTGGCTACTTCCTGGTACCATGGCACACAGCTAACCTTAAACGCTTCTGTTATATCCATATCTTTATTCCATGCCTCTACCGGGCGTTTTATACCATCCCATTTAATAACCATTTTCTCATCAGTGATGCGCCCGGTTTGCAAACCAATTAAGGAGTTTACAATTTTAAAAGTGGAGGCCGGTGAAAAACGTTGTGTATCCAGTGACATATTATACACTCTTATTTCCCCGGTTGAATTATTGAGCAGGGTAAAACAACCGTCCACATTATTTTCATCAAAATATTTTTTCAGGCTGTTATCTATTTTTGCCTGGTTCACAGAGCAGGAGAAAAGAGAAATGATAAATATAAAATGTAAAATATAAAATGTACATCTTTTGAAGCGCTTCATTACAATATGCTTTTATGTTTCGATAACAGAATTTAATTTTTTTGTGTGATTGGCTGTTGCTTCCAGTGCTTCATAAAATGCCTCTCCGAATTTCCGGACCAATGCCTCTTTTAAAAAAATATATACCGGTACTTTCAGTCTTTTCCCTAAAACACAACCGGGTTTGCAATGATCTTCTCTTGGTTCATAGTTCAGGTACACCGTATCATTGTGCCTGCCTTTTTTTGCGATAGCCGGAAACAAATGACAACTGACCGGTTTCTTCCATTTGATCTTTCCATCAAGATAAGCCTGTTCAATGCCGCATTTTACAATACCGGCTGCATCTTTAATACCATATACGCAGATCTTACTGTTAATAGTAGGTGTTACCCAACCAAATTCCTTGTCATAAACATACCTGCCCTGTCTTTCCAGACCTTTAATACTTTCCGGGCCCAGGTATGGCAATACCTTATCAAACACTTCATTTAATTTATCCAACTCATCTTTTTGAAGGGGGGCACCGGCATCTCCATCAACGCAACATGCGCCCTTGCATTTAGCGAGGTCACAAACAAATTGCTCCTTTACAATTTCATCACTAACCAAAACATTTTCTATTGCGATCATAAGAGGGCAAAGTTAACGCATTCCCCGGTCTGACGCCTCGTCTGACTGGATATTTGTACTTTTCTCCGGTCAGACGAGGGCGTCAGACCGGGGAATCCCTTTAACAAATTTCTAACATGCTTTTTTGTGAAATGATTTTTTGAGTGGCATCACAGCTGTAAACCAACCTGTATGTACAATAGCCGTCAGTTAACCCTCCAGCGCTGCGTTCGCTATTTTTTTGCCGCGCTATTCTGGATCCCTGTAATTTTTTTCAGTATGCTTTTGGTAAAAAACACTATCCCATATTTTTCTTTCAGTCAAAACTTCAGCTTCATCGAGGAAAGGGCAATATTGTTTTTAAAGCCGGTGTATAAGTTTAGTTTTTACACGCACATTTTTGCGGGAATGTTTTGCATTACCGCCGCCCTCACACAATTCTCATCTTATATTCTTAAAAAAAGAAGGGCCATCCATATCTGGATGGGAAAGATCTATGTGTTGGTTGTTTTGGTACTGGGTGCTCCAACAGGCTTATACATGAGCTTTTTTGCCAAAAGTAGTTTTTGGGAAAGAATGCTTTTTATGTTTATGGCAATGTATTGGTTTTTTACCACTACTAAAGGGCTGCAATGCATTAAACAGAAAAATGTGTTGGCACATAAAAACTGGATGATAAGAAGTTACAGCATGGCAATGACTGCTGTTACCTTCAGGTTATACCATATTTTCTTTTATTATTTCGGTATGGATCACTTGCACAATTACGAAATATCGCTGTGGATAAGTGTTCTGGGAAATATGATGGTGGCAGAATATTTTATTTTCAGGAAAAGTAAATCTTATTTGAAGACCTTTTACAGGAATTAGGTGAATTACACTAATTATACGAATTGATCAAAATTCGAGCAATAAATATATTCCTAACTAAAAAATAAAAATCATGAAAGCAATTATTTATGCAGGCATTGGTTTATTCTCTGTTGCCACAGTGTATGGCATTGCAGATTATTACAATACCCAGAAAAAAGGGATACTGGATAATTTGTACAAAGAAGAAGAAATGCCGAAAGCGGTTGAAAAAAATCCGGTGAATACCAGTACCCTCCCGGTGAATGTTATTGCAACAAATGCAACAAACACCAATGTAGTAACAAAAGCAACCAAAAAAATAAAAAAGACCAGGAGAACAATTCGTTTGGAAGATTTTTCCAGGGGAAGAATTCCTGAGCCAATACAGGTGGAGCCGGTACAACCTGTTGAACGGGTTAAAGAAGAACCGAAAAAAACAGAAGATCCTAAAATAGTTGATCCGGTAACAACAGGGAGCAGTATCTCTACCGTTATTAAAAAAGAGCCTGTAAGAAAGTTCAGCCTGGATCTGTTTTCAAGGGCTCCGTTAAGAAACCCCATAAAAAAAGATAAGCAGGTAAGTTCTGTAAAGATTAATTAATAAAATAAGTATAGGAATTAAGGCGGTGTTATTTATTCGTCCATTTAAAAGTATTAATGAGATGATCAATATCTGCCTGCAAAAAATCCTGGACCGGGCGAATGGAATCTACATTTGGGGTAACATTAAAATACAAAGCACCACGGATAAAATTTTTAGTGGTATCACTTAAAAAAAATTGTTTGGCCGTTGCCGCATTGCCACCGACCTTAAAAAAAATGCCGGTGAGACCGTTTTTTGTATACATCAGGCTGTCCTTGATGGAACTTGCAATAGATTCATTTTTATTCGTCAGGCTATATGCATCGTTCACCATTTTGTCAAATACATTTATGCCCAATGAATCTTTATAAGTTCCGTTTTCCTGTTTCACTTTATACATGGCTTTACCGCCGATGATCTTATAACTTAAAAATATCCTTCCGCCAAATTGCGGGAAATCAATATTTATCCAATAGGGGTTTTCGGGGCTGCTATCGAAATAGGTACTGTCTTTTATAACCTGTGCGTACACTGGGTACTCAAAAGTGTAAGGGAAGCCTTCTTTTTCAAACTGCACATATTTACGTTCCGGAAAATCGATCCTGAAATAACCCGTTTTTTTTGAAGTATATGTTGAATTACAGGAAAGCAATAAACAACAGGCAATGAGCAACAGGCAATAGGCAATAGGCAATGGACAATTGGCAACAGGCAATGCACTACATCCTGTGGATGATAAATTTGAAAATAGCTGCCCCTTTTCTGAATGATCTTTTTGCATAGTTGTTCCATTAAAAGTATTCCGTCGCCAGCGAGTATACCTGCCTGTTACCCAGCTGCCGGTCTAGCCCGGGTCTTGTTGTGTAATGATCACTTTCACTTTATCAATCCTGTTTTTCTTTATCTCCAGCGGAATAAATTTAAAATCACCGCTGATCACTTCTTCATTCACCTGCGGAAATTCACCTGCAATTTCCAAAACCAGTCCTGCCAGGGAGTCGCTGTCGCCCCTTACTTTATCGAATGTATCTGCAGGCAAATTCATCGCTTTGCACAGGTCATTGATCATTGTTTTGCCTTCGAAAATATAATTAAAATCGTCTAATTTTTTATTGCTGCTTTCTTCATCATCAAACTCATCTTTAATATCGCCGATAATTTCTTCCATTACATCTTCCAGGGTAACAATGCCCGAAGTGCCCCCAAATTCATCTACCACCACCGCAAAATGCATACGCCGGTTACGAAATTCCTGCAACAGGTCTTCAATGAGTTTTTGCTCGTGCACAAAATAAGGCTGGCGCATCAGGCTGTGCCAGTCGTAATCCCCGGGTTCATTAAGATGTGGCAGCATGTCTTTGGTGTGCAACATGCCCACTACCTCGTCCAGGCTGTTGCGATACACCGGCAGGCGGGAGTAATGCAGTTCTTCCACTTTCCTGATGGTATCTGCAAAACTACAGTTAAAATCAATTCCACTAACGTCGAGCCTTGTACGCATAATTTGTTTAACGGTTGTATCACCAAACTTCCGGATACCCTTTAAGATCTGTTTTTCGGAAGGGGTGGCTTCGTGTTCCGGTAAAAGGTCAATCGCATAATCCAGGTGGCTGCTGTCCATGGTGGAAGAATTTTGCGAAGAAAATTTCTTTTCTATTTTATCACTGTACCGCACCATCCTTTTACTGAACCGGTAAAAAAGGCTGTTGAATATTTCTACAACCAGCGATGCAGTAGCTGCAAACCATATCTTATGATGTGTTGCCCAAACCTTTGGCAATACTTCTCCAAACAGCAACAATAAAAAAGTAACGGTGCCTAACTTGATCAAAAAAACCACCCAAAAACTAAAATGAAATCCGGCGATCCAGCCGTCAATTAAAATATTGGAGATTAAAATGATGCCGATGTTCACAAAACTATTTGTGATCAGCATAGACGCCAGTAATGTTTTGGGCTGATCCAATAAAGTAACAATACGCCGGTATGCAGGCTGTCGCTTTGTCCTGAGCATATTGATATCCTTGAATGTAAGTGAAAAAAAAGCCACTTCAGAACCCGCCATCAAACAGGAAATGGAAAAAAGTATGATCACCAGAAAAATGAGTATAGTAGTAGCGGCTGGAGTTATTGCCAATAAGGAGAATGAAAAAAAACCAGAGAGATCAATGACCGAATGGTAATCCAAAACTATAAGTTTATGTAAAAAAATATATCCTGCACGATGGCTGCTCAATTACCCCCTATGCGGAATATGTTCATTTTCTATTAAAATGGTAACCGTTCTGTCCCATCATCCACAGGTGGAATATCATTTCCGCTTATTCCTTCTATCCCTTCAATGCCCGGGGAAGGGTGGCTGCCATCACTGCGTTTATCCAACATGATCAGGTTATCCCCGACAATTTCCGTTGCAAATTTTTTATTGCCTTCCTTATCTTCCCAGCTACGTGTTTTCAGGCGGCCTTCAATATAAACAAGGCTGCCTTTATGCAAATATTTCTGAGCCAACTCGGCCAATCCGCGCCAAAGCACAACAGTATGCCATTCGGTTTGGGAGATCAGTTTGCCGCTCCTGTCTTTATAAGTTTCTGTGGTAGCCAATGAAAATTTTGCAACACCAATATTTCCTTCCAGGAACTGCATATCCGGGTCCTTCCCTAAATTGCCTATGAGCATTACCCTGTTTACCCCTCTCATAAAATTTGTTTTAAGTCAATGTAATCTTGGTTCATCTTGAGTTTAAACAAATTTAAAGATACATTTTTATCTTTCAACCGCCTTTTCCCGATTTTCCATTAAATAGCCTGTTATGAATTTAGGGAAGGGCAGTTTTTTCAATTGTTTAGCCGAAACAGCTTTGTAGCCTGTTAATTGCAAAGGTTTTTTAATAGTACCCCGAATAAATTGTCCCTGGATAGTTTGGTGTGTGAGCTGCTGCCGGCATTTTTTGGAAACCTGGGTTATCTCGAATTTGTTTTTTTCGAATAATGCTTTTAGTAAAGGAAGGCTGCTCAATTTTTTAACTGAGGTTGCTGACGGGGTTTCTGCGAGGATAAATTCATATAAGTTTTCCCAGATGTCTTTTACAATTCGTTTACGAACATATGCATTGCCGTTATGCTCCACTACAAAATAATAGAACCACCTGTTTTTTTTACTGAGGCGCTTTTCTTTTACAGGAAGTGTATTGACCATCCCCTTCAAATTCGCTATGCATTTGCTTTTCAGCGGGCAAATGACACATAAAGGCAATTGGGGCTTACACAGTACAGCACCAAAATCCATCAGCGCCTGGTTATATATTCCCGGATGTTTTTTATCCAGGAGTTCATTTGCCATTGCGGTAAATAATTTTTTCCCTTCCACACTATCCACGGCCGTATGAATGCCAAAATACCGGGACAACACCCTGAATACATTTCCATCAACGACCGCATGCGGCAGACCAAATGCAAAAGAAGCAATGGCTGCAGCGGTATATGGCCCTACTCCTTTTAATTTTAAAATTTCAGTGTATTGGTCCGGAAATTTCCCTTTACATTCTTTAGCAATAAATTTAGCCGTTGCTACCAGGTTCTTACAACGGGTATAATATCCAAGGCCTTCCCACATCTTAAATACCTTGGTTTCCGGTGAATTGGCCAAATGCTCAACTGTTGGAAAAGCGGCAACAAATCGATTATAATAATCCCACCCCTGCTCTACCCTTGTTTGTTGAAGTATGATCTCACTCAGCCAGATTTTATAAGGATCTTTTTCGCCTTTCCATGGCATTGGTCTATTATTCTCCTTTTTGTTCCAGGTTAAAAGACGATCGGTGAAATATTTTTTTGTATTTATCATTTGGTCAAAATCAGAAACTTATTTGAAAGTTCAGTGAATACGGTCTGTTTTATGTATATTTTATTAAAGGTCAATTAGTTATCTCCTATTTCACAAAAAATAATTAGATTTGGTTTTTTACAAAGTACTTGATAATCACCAACTTGTTTTGAAATCTCAAGAATTTTGTTGTATATTTCTTAAAGTAAATATTTAAAAATTAATCGTTATGAGAAAAGCCGACCTCATCACTCAAATTTCCGATAAAACCGGCATCCCAAAAGTAGATGTATTGGTAACACTGGAAACCATGTTCAAAGCAGTTAAGAACTCATTGGCTTCCGGCGAAAACATTTACATACGCGGGTTTGGTAGTTTCATTACAAAAAAAAGAGCCGCAAAGATTGGCCGTAATATTAAGAAAAATGTTGCAGTTGAAATTCCAGAGCACTTTATCCCTGCTTTTAAACCTGCCAAAGAGTTTATGCTGGAAATAAAATCTTCGAAAAACATCAAAGAGAGTTCAGAAAAAGACGATGAAAGCGAAGACTAACGTAACTTTGCCAACCCCACTACTGATCATCGGGGCTAAATTTACCAGGTGAAGAAACAATTAATACTTACCGCAGGCGGATTGATTTTTGTGGCCTGCCTTTTCTTTTTTGGGCGAACTGTTGCTCTCAAAAGCAAAACAGATGCTGTAACTCCTGTAAAGGAAAATGTCTTTAATATCCAACAATTTATTCTGCAGGCAAAACAGCAGCTTTCTCCTTCACAGGTTATTACACTTGGTAAATTAGAGAACAGTGTTAGCCGCGGTGACGTTTCCACACAACAAATACAAGCCAATACCCAACTGGCAAATTTCTGGAAAGACAGTATTCATGCATTTGAGCCGTATGCCTGGTATTTATCAGAAGCAGCTAAATTGGATAAGTCAGAAAAAAACCTCACCTTTGCTGCCCAATTGATTTTAGCCAACCTGAGGGGAGAACCCGACGAAGCTAAACTGGATTGGAAAACAGATCTTGCGATCGGCTTATTTGAAAAAGCAATACAGCTTAACCCAGGCAATGATGACCTGAAAGTTGGCCTTGGCAGTTGTTATGTGTTTGGAAAAGGGAGATCGGGCGACCCACAGCAAACCATGCAGGGTATCCTGCAGCTTTTGGAAGTGGTTCGAAAAGACTCCACTAACATGAAAGCTCAGTTGGTTTTAGGTGTAGGTGGTTATTTTTCAAGGCAATATGATAAGGCAATTAACCGTTTACAAAAAGTGGTGATTGCCGAACCACAAAACCTGGAAGCTATTGCCTACTTAGCTGATACTTATGCTGCAATGGGAAATAAGGCCGAAGCGATAAAATGGTATCAGGTCAGTAAGCGGCTTGCGGATAACCCGGATTACAGCAAAGAAGTGGATGACCGGATAAAGTTATTACAATAGGTGGCACTTGAATTTCGGCTCTTAAAAATAAATACCAGCCGGATTAAAATCCGGATCAAATATTTTAAAAATTATTTTAAACAAAAAAAGACTAGATATGCCTTGTGGTAAAAAAAGAAAACGTCATAAAATAGCTACTCACAAGCGTAAAAAGCGTTTAAGAAAGAACCGTCATAAGAAGAAGTAAAGCTTTTTCTTCACGGAACCGGGAATCCTCATTCCGGTAACACATGTATCTGCATTCATGACTGCTGCCCTAAGACCAGTGATGTATGCCGTTTATGTTTTCCTTCCATGATGTAATGGTCTTACAAAAAATTTATACTTGACCAAGGAACTGATCATAAATGCCGCGCCACAGGGTGTTGAAATTGCCCTGTTGGAAGATAAAAAACTTGTGGAGCTGCACAGCGAAAAAGCTGATGCCAGCTTCGGCGTAGGCGACCTGTACCTTGGCAAGGTGAAGAAATTAATACCCGGTCTTAATGCAGCTTTTATAGACGTGGGGTTCGAAAAAGATGCATTTCTTCACTATACCGACCTAAGTCCCTATGTTCGTTCTATCCTAAAATTTACTACGGAAGCCATTAATGATAAAAGCGAAACAGGTGCTGATTTTTCCAAATTCAAAGTAGAACCTGAAATTGTTAAAACAGGAAAGATAGCAGAAGTACTGAATGGCCGTCCCAATGTGTTAGTACAGATATTGAAAGAACCCATTGCCGCCAAAGGCCCCCGCCTGAGTTGCGAACTTTCCCTGCCGGGAAGGTTTGTTGTGGTTACCCCATTTAATGATATCATTGCCATTTCGCGTAAAATTCATTCGTCCGAAGAAAGAAAAAGATTGCATAAGATCATTGAAGCGATCAAGCCGAAGAACTTAGGGGTAATTGTAAGAACGGCTGCAGAAGGAAAACATACGGCAGAATTACACGAAGATCTTTTAAGCCTGGTGGCTACCTGGAAGACGATCCAGACAAATCTTAAAGGCGCTGTGCCTCCTGCAAAAATTTTAAGCGAACAGGGAAAGACCACCAGCATCTTACGGGACCTGTTAAACGAAGATTTTAACCGGATCGTGGTGAATGATAAAAATATTTTCAGCGATACCAAAACATATATCCAGCGGATCGCTCCCGATAAAACAGAAATCGTTTCATTTTATAATAATGGTTCCCCCATATTCGACAGTTTTGGTATTACCAAGCAGGTCAAAGCGGCTTTTGGAAAAACGGTTAACCTTCCCAGTGGCGCTTACCTGATCATTGAACATACTGAAGCCTTACACGTAATTGATGTAAACAGCGGTTATAAAAGTGTGAGCAATAACCAGGAGCAAAATGCCCTGGAAACCAACCTGGAAGGGGCTGAAGAGATAGCCAGGCAATTGCGCCTGAGAGACCTGGGCGGTATTATCGTAGTTGATTTCATTGACATGAAGTTAATGGAGAACAAGAAGAAATTGGCCGATGCGATGGACCATTTCATGCGCACCGACCGGGCAAAGCACGCCGTATTGCCGATCAGTAAATTTGGCTTAATGCAGATAACCCGGCAGCGCATGAAGCCGGAAATGAATATCAATACCAGTGAAATTTGTCCCAGCTGTAACGGTACCGGGAAAATATCTTCCACGCTTATATTAGAAGACGAAATAGAAAAGAACCTCAGCTACCTCATTATGCAAAAGCATAAAGGACTCACAGTGGAGATGCATCCCATTTTATTTGCTTATCTCACCAAGGGGATCTTCTTTTCAAAATTATCGAAGTGGCGGAGAAAATACAAACAAAGGATCAAACTGAAATCCAATTCAAATTATCACTTAACAGAGTTTCATTTCTTTGATGACAGTGATGAAGAAATAAAGTTATAAGCAAGCTGATGTCAGCTGATGACGCTATTCTTAAAAAAATTATCCGCCGTCAATGTTGTCTTAAGGTATTCATCACAATTTCTTTCCGGCGCTTGGAAATAGCCAGCTGCTTGCCATCAGTCATCAGTACGATGCCTTCCCTGTCAACTTTTGAAACATATTTTGTATTGACTAGGTAGGATTTGTGGATGCGCAAAAAACCCTGCTCCCCTAAAAGCTCTTCATACTCACCCAATGTTTTTGAAACAAGCATGGGTTTGTTTTTTGTAAACGTAAAGCGGGTATAATTGTTCTCCCCTTCGCAATACAATATTTCTGAAGGGTCATAAAAGAAAACACCTTCACTGGTAGATAATGCCAGTTTAAAATCTTTTGGGTCTTTTTGTTGCAGGTTGGCAATTAAATTAGAAACCTGCAATTGCTGGCCCTGGCCCTGTTGTTTTATGATATGCCGGTTAATGGCGTTTTGAAGTTCCAGTATATCAACCGGCTTCAGCAGGTAATCCAGTGCACTGAAGCGAATGGCTTTGATCGCGTACCTGTCGTAAGCAGTAGTAAAAATGATATCAAAACTGCCGTCGCTTGCCATATTTAAAAAATCAAAACCATTCATATTGGGCATTTCTATATCCAGCATTACCAGTGTAGGGTTAAATGATCGCAATAATTCCAATGCATCCTTTGCACTATTGCAATACTGGATTTCTGTTTTAACAGCGATATGTTTTTCTATCAATACTTTTAATATATTCCCGGCTGCTACTTCATCATCAACAATTAATATTTTTATCATGTTACATATTTTTTATCCTCTGAATAATCGGGGTCAGGTAGTTTCCAGGTTGGAGGGAAAAGAAATGATAACCTTTGTTCCGGATGGGTCACCGGCTTCATTTTTTTTATCCGTAGTGACGAACCTGATATTTGTTTTAAACTGCTGGCTCAATACATTGAGCCGTTGTTGCAATAACATGGTTCCTTTGGAATCAAATTGTCCGCTGCCCAGTTTTTGGTTCTTGATCATAGCAGCTTTTTCCCTGCCGATGCCATTATCGTTAATAGTAATAATTATTTGTCCTTCCAGTTCTTCATAAACTATTGTCAGCGTTTTTTCGCCTTCTTTATTCCGCAGGCCGTGCCATATTGCATTTTCAACGAATGGTTGTGTTATCATAGAGGGAATCATGATCTCATCTGCATCTGTGATGCCGGCAGCATCAATATGGTACGTAAAAGATTTACTGAACCGTAATGATTCCAGGGACAGGTATAACTGCAGCATTTCTATTTCACTGCTCAATGGTATCAGCTCTTTTTCCGAATTATTCAATACCATCCGCTGCAATTTTGAAAACTTGGAAAGATATTCATACGCAGCATCTACTTTATTGGTGAGGATACATTCCTGTATGGCATTCAAGCTGTTGAAAATAAAATGAGGGTTCATCTGGCTGCGCAATGCTTCCAGCTTTGCTTTTGAAAGCTGCTCATTCATACTGTACATTTCAATTTGCGTCTGCTGTACTTTCAGTTTTGCTTCATCGATTGCCTTAATATTATTTTCACGGAATTTTATAAACCAGTAAATGAGTAAAAAAAATGCAAGAAATGCCAATGTTATAAACCACCATGTTTTCCAGAATGGGGCTTGAATAATTATTTTGAGTTTCGTTATTGAGTTACAAAAAGTGCCGTCCTTATTTGCACATTTCACAGTAAAGGCATATGTTCCGTCTTTTAACTGGTTATATATTGCAGCATGACTTTTGTCAGCTTGTATCCAGTCATTGTCTACCCCCTCCAATTTATAAAAATAGCTGATAGTGCCTGCTTCCCAGAACTGAAGGGATGCAAATTCTATGCGGAGAGAATTTTCTTTATAGGAAAGCTCTAATGGTATATGTTGACTTAGCAGCGAATCTATCATCAATTCTTTTTCAAAAATATGTATGCCTGTGATACTTACATCTGGTGGGGGAAAAGAAGTTTTAAACTTTGTTGGGTTAAATGAAATGAACCCTCCGGCAGCACCAATTAATATATCACCGTTTTTAAGACTACAGAATTTGGAAGCAAATGCATTATTGGTTATTCCATCATTTTCATTGTAAATGGTAACCGCAAGGGTATGCATATTTATTTTACATAACCCCCCGTTAGCAAAGGCAACCCACAGGTCCCCCATTTCATCTTTTATTACGGTGAATGCAATATTATTGGGAAGCCCTTCTTTAACCGTGATGGCTTTAAATGTTTTATTTTTTTCATCAAAAATATTGACTCCCATTTCCGTAGCCAATACCAGGGTGTCCCTGCTATACCGCAAAATATCGTTAATGGAATTGCTGCTGATGGCGGCCTTGTTTTTTTCATCCGAAATAAACGCCTCGATGAATTTTTCTTTGCCTTTATCAAACAACTGTAAACCGTTTTGAAATGTACCTACCCATATTTTATCACCATCCAGTAAAATACTTTGCACTCTTTTTATAACATTTGAATCTGAATAAAGGAACTGATTATAATAATATCTTTTATGGGAAGACAACATTGCTTTTACAAGTCCTTTTGACCAGTGACCTAACCAAAAAACACCGGGGTCATCCTGTTTCATTGTGATAATAGGGCCAAAAAAAAGTGAATCATCTTCTTCGATCAATTTATTTGTGCCCGGATCCAATTTTAAAATAGTATTGCGCTGGTTAGGTGCCCATATTATTCCCGTTTCATCTTTAAATAAGTTCCAGATCTGATTACGTCTTGAATTTTCGTTTCTTTCTTTATTAACCAAATATTGCCTTTTAATATTATACGCACTATCCATTTTCACAATGCCGCCATTAGCAGAATAGAAACTCATAAAAATATTACCATCCGGCATTTCCAGGAAATCTGAAATTGGTTCTTTCGAAATGGATCTGTCATTGGTACCATGACTAAAAAAATATCGCTTGCCCGGGTTACAAATATTTATTCCATTTTCGTTCCCTATTATTATATTTTTTTCCCTGTCCTGGATAACGCATACAGAAGTGGGACTGCCTTCGTTTAAATGGTAAGCATATTCCTGGTTAACGTCAGCATTAATAACATAAAAGCTATCCACCCCGGGTTGATAAATAGCAAGGCCCCTTCCAAGCAATGGAATAATTATCTTACCATCCGGGAGCCGACACACCTGGCCTAAAATCTCTTTCTCCGTTTCTTGCCCGGTTATCCCGGGAGCAAGTTTATTAAATGTGTATGCTTTTATTTTTTTTGTTAAATAATTATACCGGTATCCAATCCTATTCCCGGTACTTACCCATAAATCGTTGCCATCAGGAATTATATTGCTGATGCTTTCTTTTATGTTAAAGAAAGGATATTGCAAAGGGTTATTCTCCCTGGAATATAATTTTTTTTCTTTTTGGTCGTACAATTTGATCCCATCAGAAGTGGCCAGCCATAAATTATTATTTCCATCAATAGTTATATACGATGTCTGGATATGTTTCTCCAGTCCCATCAGTTCATTGTATCTTTCAAACTGGTTGGTCGTTTCATTAAAATGATAATAGCCCTCATGCCCTGCGATCCATATCCCGCCGTTTTTATCTTCTGCAAAATGCCATATACCATTTATTTTATTCTTTAACGGGGCATGGAGATTATAATTATAGAATTTTTCCGTGATCCTGTTGAAAATATAGGGTGCTCCATGGTCATTGCCGATCCATAAGCGGTTTTTACTGTCTTCAAAAATGGAACTTATCCAGTCCGATTGTAATGCAGCAGTATCTCTTATATCAGCCAAATAGTTTTTAAACCTTGTGCCATCATACCGTTGTAAACCACCTGATGTTCCTATCCATATAAATCCCGCCCTGTCCTGGCAAATGGCAGTTACATTTTGGCTGATCAAACCCTCATTAACGGTAATATGCCTGAATATATAATCATCATTTTGCGCATATAGCTGATCAATGCCGCAAAAAAGCAAAAGAAACAGGGCGATAATATGTTTACTGAAAGAGATGAGATATTATTTAATACTAAAGGTAATGGAATATGTGTGCCGGTTGGTTTCGTTCCCTCATTGAAATGCCACGTTCCCTAAACAGCCGGTTATTTAACGTTGTTTTTTTTCTTTAAATAAAAGAAAAGCACTGATCCTAATTCATTCCTTGCATTTACTAAATGCCACTTTATACCCGCATCATGCCATGCTACTTTTACATCATACAAAAAAACAATGGCAGCAATTTTAAATAACATCATCAGCAAAACAGTTGAACTGGAAGCGGAATTAAAGAGTACAGGTTTGTGGCAAAAAGATATGCCCGGATGGGTACATGGGTTTGATGACAGCAGCAGCATCGCCAAAACCAACTTCGCACAATGGTTGCAGTTTGTTTTTGTTCCCAATCATTTGCAAAAAAATAAAACACTGCCTGCCACCGAAAAAAAACTAATTGTACCGCAGGCTATAAAGTTCTTTGGCGATGATGTGAAAAAAGGAAAACTGCTGCAAATACTAATTGAAATAGATTCTTTATTATAAATCATAAAAAACAAATAAAATGAAACATTTAAAAATGATCATAACAGCATTCTCTATTGTATTGATCGCCGCCTCCTGCAAAAAACAATCTGTAGACCCGGCTCCCACACCTGTTGCAACAGGAAAAAAACTCCAGAGCATCGCCACAACAGGGCCCGCCGGTGCAACAAATCAAAGCTTTACTTATGATATCCAGGGAAAATTAATTAAAGAAGAGGATGATGATGGATACAAAACCTTTGAATACAATCCGAATACGGTGCTTATCAAGGATTTCAATAAATTGACAAACAAGCTGGATGTGGTGGTCAATGGAACAACAGATAATGCAGGAAGGTTGATCAATTTTACCAGCATTACTTTCGGCAGCAACAATTCACAGATCCCGTCCACGGGACAATGCACATACGATGCCAATGGTTATTTAACTCAATATAAAAGAATCAGCAATAATTCCGTATACACTTATGATTTTACTGTTACAGACGGAGACTATACCCAATTAACAGCTCACCAGAACGGCATGGGAGGTTATACCACGTTAACAGATTTTTATACTGATAAAAAAGCATTGTCTGTTATAGAAAGAAATATACCAGAATCCTTTTGTTATAACAATGGGCTATTTGGCAAACCGAATACGCACCTGGCTAAGTCTGTACAGGAAATACCAACAGGGGCGCTGTTTCCATTATGGAAAAACAACATGGCATATACTTTAGATAATGACGGTTATGTTCAAACCATCCTTACAACAGGGAACGGTGCTTTATTTACTACTTACACTTTTCAATAAACAATTCTAAACAAAAATTTTAAAAACAAAAACAATGAAACAGAAATTCTCAACAGTAACAAAACTGCTTTCTTTAACTACGGTAATGTTTTTATTTTCATTCAAAAAAAATATCCCTGACAATAAAGAAGCTGTTAATGATTTGAAACATTCTTTAGCCATCTCTGCTATACCTCAAATGGCTGGCCCGGATTTTCAGAAGCTTGCGGATACATTGGCTTTCAGACTAAAAGGGAATTGTGTAGGTTATAGTTTAATTGTTTCATATAAGGGGCAATATAAAACAAGCCGGTCAGGCGGTCAAAGCCGCAGAATGCAGGATGCGCCCGCCCAGGGATTTACCATGTATGATAAATACAGCATCGCCAGTGTAAGCAAAACTATTACTACTACTGCACTGATAAAAAAATTGAGTGAAATGCCCGGAGGTATGAATAATCTTGATGCCCCCATCTGGACCTACCTGCCTGCACACTGGCAAATAGGAAATAATATTAAAACGATCACTTTCCGCCAGTTATTAACACATACCAGCGGTTTCAGGTATGATCCTGATCCAAAAAAAGATGGCGATGATTACCAAACGCTGAAAAATTTAATCAGTGCAGGAATCAGTTTAGGAAATAAAACCTACTTATATAATAACCGCAATTTTGCGATCCTTCGTTTGATCATCCCGAAATTAGCCCAGTATAATATTATTTCTATAGCTGTTAATACCCCGGCAGCAATATTGAAGTCATTGGAAGTTGCCCAGGCATTACAATTTGCAAATGCATACAAAGATTATTGCAGGCAGGTGATTTTTAACAAACTGGGGACTACCGCTACACAAGCCATTGATTGTGCAAATACTGATACAAATCCCGGGCTTTGTTCTATATTTCCATTTAGCGGAAGCAAGGATTATTTTTCAGGCGGAGATGCCAGTTTATCATCGGGAGCACAAGGCTGGGTTTTAACTACCAATCAGATAAATGATTTTTTTACCACCCTGCAATACACGCAAACTTTACTACCCACCAATTTAAGTACTTTGATGAAAGATCAGCTTTTAGGATATGATAGAAATGGCACTTTAAGTGATGGCACAACATACTATTGGAAAAATGGGGTGTATGATTTCGGATCGCCGGTATTTGCAAGTTACAGATCTCTGATCATAGGATTCAGTGATGATATTCAAATTACCATGATGGCTAACTCTGCTATTAATTTACAGGAGGCTGCTAAAAATGCACACCAGGACTGGCACCCATAAATGATACGAGTAAAATATTTTTTAAATGATCTGATCGATCAATGATTCAAATTAAAAAGCCCCCGATTTCCGGGGGCTTTTACAATCATTAATGTTTAAAAAAATCAATGTGCATGATGATGTTGCATTGCTGCCAATTCTTCCGCAGTCACTTCCTTTTCTTTTGCCTTTACCTGGCTTTCGATCCAGTTAAATAATTTATCAGTTATTAACCTGCGATAGCTGCTGTCAGCCTGTTTTTCATCCTTCATCATACGGTCAATATAACTTTCGATCCAACTGGTATCTCCGCCCATATTAGTTGTACCAAAATAACGCATGACCTCTGCTTTCATATATTCCCGCAGCTCTTCATTGCTTACTTCCATTTTATTCTCCCTGATCAGTTTGTCACTGATCAGTGTCCATTTCAACTGGTTACCGAAAGCAGGAAATTCTGTTTCTGCCTCTTCTGCTGTTTTAGGTTTTTCGCCGCCGGTTTGTAACCAGCGTTTTAAAAATTCAGCAGGAAATTCCATTTTCGTTTCATCAACCAGGTAATGATATAACTGATCCTGCAATTGATTGCGGCTTTGGCCGTCCCAGTATTGCTGTATCTCTTCTTTAATGGTGGTCCGTAATGCTTCTTCTGTTGTAATATCCTTGCCTGGGTATATTTCTTTAAAGAACCCTTCTTCCAGTTCTCTCTTTTCTACCAGGCCTATTTTTACAATTTCCAGTTTGAAATATTTTTCTGCGGCAGCCCCATCTTCTTTTTCAAAACCAAGGTCCTGCAGCATCATGGCTAGTTTATCTTCATCAAATGCCTTGTTCAACTGCACAACGATATGATCCCCGGCTTTTTTTCCATTCAATTCCTTCTGCGTGGCGGGAGTAAGATATTTAAGTATCACCGAATTTTCTTTAACTATTCCGCCTTCCACATCAGTACCGCCTGCATCCGTTTCTTTGAACAGTACATTGATTACATTTTCTTCATTATCGATGGTTTCAGGTTCGGTCATTTTTCCACCCTTGATCTGCATGCGGCTGATCTCTTCATCCACCATGGCATCAGTGGCGCTTACCTTATACAGGGTTGGTTTCGCTTTCGACAGGTCGGCGAGGGAATAATCCGGCTTTAATCCTATTTCAAAACCAAATTCATAATCAGTTGGATTATTAATATCCATACTCCGCATATCATTACTTAACGGTAAAGGCTGTCCGAAAATTTCCGGTTTTTCCGTATTCAGGTAATTGTACAGTTCTTTTTCCACCGCTTTCAGTATCTCATCGGTGAAAATTGAATTGCCATACATTTTTTTGATCATTCCCGCAGGCACCATGCCCTTCCTGAACCCGGGAATATTTGCCGTTTTACTGTACTCTTTCAGTTTTTTATCGAAGGAAGGAAAATAATCATCCTTACTCACTTTCACAGTTAATTTATCATGTAATAATCCAATATTTTCTCTTGCTACTGTTGCCATTTCATTTATAATTTATCTTTTACATATTGAACCTGCCTTTGTCGGTAAAGGCAGGTTCAGTATTCGCTGGTGCGGATGATAGGGGTCGAACCTACATGCCTTACGGCGCCAGATCCTAAGTCTGGTGCGTCTGCCAATTTCGCCACATCCGCTGATGCGTCTGCTCCCGCCCTGGGCGGGACCACATCCGCTAAAGGGCTGCAAAAGTAAGGCATTTCAACAAAACCTGAAAACAGATTTGTTTTTCGTAAATTCGTAATAACTGATGGAAATAATTGCAGACATACCAAAATACAATCTCAGCGAAGAGGAAGAAAAGAAAGAGATCCTCCGGCATTACCGTGGATTATTGAGGGTATTGAAGCCCAAGTTGAAACCCGGCGATAAGGAATTGCTGCGGACCGCTTTTGAAATGGCCGCAGATGCCCACAAAACCATGCGCCGGAAAAGTGGTGAACCCTATATTCTTCATCCACTGGCAGTGGCAAAGATATGCGTGGAAGAGATCGGGTTGGGCGTACGAAGTACATTGTGTGCATTGCTGCATGATACTGTTGAAGACACGGATATTTCATTGCAAGACATTCAACGTGAATTTGGAATTGAAGTGGCAAAGATCGTGGACGGACTTACCAAGATCAGCAGTGTGATGGACACCAACAGCACACAGCAGGCAGAGAACTTTAAAAAGATATTACTCACGTTAACGGATGACCCAAGAGTGATCCTGATAAAACTGGCCGACCGCCTGCACAATATGCGAACGCTGGACAGCATGAAGCGGGAGAAGCAACTCAGAATTTCAAGTGAAACCGTGTACGTGTATGCACCCCTTGCCCACCGCATGGGCCTCTACAATATTAAAACAGAGATGGAAGACCTGGCCATGAAATATATGGAGCCGGATACCTACAAATACATCGCACAAAAATTAAATGATACTAAAAGAGAACGCACCAAGTATATTAATGATTTCATCCGGCCCATAAAAGAAAAACTGGATAAGGCCGATTTTGATTTTGATATTTATGGCCGCCCGAAAAGTATCCACTCCATCTGGACGAAAATGAAAAAGAAAGGAGTGAGCTTTGAAGAAGTGTATGATCTCTTTGCCATCCGTATCCTGGTGAATTCCCCTTTAGAAAAAGAAAAAGAAGACTGCTGGAAAGTATACAGTATCATCACGGATGAATACACTCCGTCTCCCGAACGATTGAGAGACTGGCTGAGTAATCCAAAAAGTAATGGTTATGAAGCGTTACACACTACCGTTATGGGGCCGCAGGGAAAATGGGTGGAAGTGCAGATACGTACCAAGCGGATGAATGAGATCGCGGAAAAAGGCCTGGCTGCGCACTGGAAATATAAAGAAGGAAAAGATGATGAAAGCCGCTTTGATAAATGGTTTCACCAGATCCGGGAAGCGCTTAGCAACCAGGATGAAAACTCTATCGAATTCCTGCAGGACTTTAAAACATCTTTTCTTGCCGAAGAAATTTATGTGTATACCCCCAAGGGAGAAGTTAAAATGTTACCTATTGGCGCCACGGCACTTGACTTTGCTTTTAATGTGCATACAGCTGTGGGCAGCCGGTGTATTGGTGCCAAAGTGAATCATAAGCTGGTACCCATTAGTTATAAATTAAGAAGTGGCGACCAGATCGAGATCATCACCAGCGCCAAGCAAAAGCCCAATTTAGAGTGGCTCAATTTCGTGGTAACGAGTAAGGCCAGGTCAAAGATCAAAGACACACTGAAAGAAGAAAAAAGAAAAACTGCCGAAGAAGGAAAATATACACTTCAACGCAAACTTGAGGGCATGGGTGCAGCCATGAGCCAAAGCAACCTGGAAGAACTGGCAGGATTTTATAAACTGAACTCATCACTTGACCTGCTATATGATATTGCTATAAAAAAAATAGACCTTAAAGAATTAAAGGAATTTACTACATCGGGGGAAAGATTAATACCACCGAAGCAGGTGAAGCCTGTAGTGGAAGAAAAATTCTCTGCCGAAATTACTTCAAGGCCTTACAATAAAAAAGATGCCGAACTCATTATTTTTGGAGAAAGCAGCGACCGTATTCAATATACATTGGCCAATTGCTGCAAACCCATACCCGGAGATGATGTGTTTGGTTTTGTAACAACCGGTGAAGGACTGAAAATACACCGCACTAATTGCCCGAATGCCGCAAGATTAATGGCCAACTACGGGCACAGGGTTGTAAAAACCAAATGGGCAAAGAATAAAGAGATCTCTTTTCTTACGGGTTTAAAAATAATCGGTTTGGATGATGTAGGCGTTATTCATAAAATAACGAATCTTATCAGTGGCGAATTAAAATTCAACATTTCGGCAATGACCATTGAAGCCAAGGAAGGAATATTTGAAGGCAATGTAAAAATATTTGTACACGACAAAGAAGAACTGGATGAACTGGTAGACAGGTTGATTGCACTGCCCGGGATTGAAAGGGTGGACAGGTATGATACGGAGTAGAGCCCGGCCCCACCTATCCTCCCCGAAGGGAAGGGAAAAGGAGGAGATCGAAGCGAAGATTATGTTTGCAACAAAAGTATACTGGTTGAGAAGCCCCTCTCTGCCAGGAGAGGGGTTGGGGTGAGGCGAAAAAAATAATTTTAAATCATTAAATAAGAAATCATGCAGGAATTAATTACACGCTTAACGCAAAATGCAGGGATCACTGAAGAGCAGGCTGCAAAGGCTTTAGAGACGATCAAGGATTTTGTAAAAGAAAAATTCCCGATGCTGGGTGGTGCAGTGGATAATATGTTCGCAGCACAATCTTCCGGTTCAAATGAACCCGGTGAATAATTTTTTTTCTAAGGTGCCTAAATAAAATCCCCTGCAATGAAGGGAAAAATTTATCAATTATCCATTGATAGAATTATCCACTACCTCAACACTTCCCTGCTGATCACTAATTTTTGTATCTCGCTTGTTCCTTCACCAATAGTGCAAAGCTTGCTGTCGCGGTAAAATTTTTCCACGGGGAAATCTTTCGTGTACCCGTAACCGCCAAATATCTGCACGGCATCCGTACTCACTCTGACAGCCACTTCACTGGCATAATATTTTGCCATGGCTGCTTCCTTCGTCATGGGTAAACCACGCTCCTTCAGATCACAGGCCTGGTTAATGAGTAATTCAGCAGCTTCAATTTCTGTGGCCATATCAGCCAGTTTAAAACTTATTCCCTGGAAACTGGCAATAGGTTTATCAAACTGGTGGCGTTCTTTTGAATACTGAACAGAAGCTTCAAAAGCTCCTTTGGCAATACCGAGGCCCAATGCTGCAATAGAAATTCTTCCCCCATCCAATACTTTCATGCTTTGTTTAAATCCTGCTCCCACTTCGCCGATACGGTTGGCATCGGCTACCCTACAGTTGTCAAATATCATTTCAGCGGTTTCACTGGCACGCATTCCCAGTTTATTTTCTTTTTTACCACCACTGAATCCAGGCATACCACGTTCAACTATAAACGCAGTTGAATTGTCTCTTGTCCTTGACTCGCCCGTTTTACAAACCACTACAGCCACATCGCAACTTTTTCCATGTGTGATCCAGCACTTGGTTCCGTTCAATACCCAATCATCACCCTCTTTTACTGCAGTAGTCTTCATATTCCCTGCATCACTGCCGGTATTGGCTTCTGTTAATCCCCATGCACCGATATATTCCGCAGTGGCGAGTTTGGGTAAATATTTTTTCTTTTGTTCTTCATTGGCAAAAGAGAGAACATGCCCTATGCAAAGTGAATTATGTGCTGCCAATGACAAACCAATGGAGCCACATACTTTTGCAATTTCCTGGATGATAACGCTATATTCCAAATACCCCAAACCACTGCCGCCATATTCTTCTGGCACCAACACGCCCATTAATCCCAGTTTACCCATTTCTTTAAAAATGTGAACCGGGAATTCCTGTGATTCATCCCATTCCATTAGGTGTGGTTTAATATGCCGGAGTGCAAAATCCTTTGCAGTTTGAGCTACCTGTTGGGTAAGCTCACTTGTTTTAAAATTCATAAAAATGCAATCGTTGAGGATGCAAATTACCGAATTTTCAAATACTAACATTTGTTAGTTAATTATTGCACCGTAAGATAAGGTGCCAGTTTATTGTAGATCTCATCTGTTACGATCATTATTTTCTTAATGTCACTGATTGCAGAAAAATTTCCATGCTGTGTTCGGTATTGCACAATGGCATTGGCCAGTGCGTAGCGGATATAGGGATGTATTTTCAATTCGTCTGCGGTTGCTGTGTTAATATTGATTTGCTTTACTGTTGAATTGGTTAAGATCAAACTGGTTTTTATTTTTTGAAAGGTAGAATCCGGCAGTGCAAAAGTTTCCCCAACCTGGTCCACCTTATAAAATCCGCCTAATTTTTCCCTGAAAGCAATAATGCGGTTGGCTAATTTGCTGCCAATTCCCGGTAAAGAAATGAAGGTTGAAGTATCTGCTGTATTGATATCAAATGGGCTTGTTCTATATTCTTTTTTTGCATACGTTTTGCTTTCATAATTTTTCTTTTCAGCAGGTGATGAAGCGGCCTGCTCCGGAATTGAAACATAAGGCAATAGCCGCTGCACTTCATCTTCATGCAATCCCCATATTTTACCAATATCTTCGGGTTTATAAAATTTACCTCCTTTCGATAAATAGTTTTGAATGGTGGCGATGGTCTTATCCCTGATCCCTAATTTTTTCCAGCCATCTGGAGGTAAGGTATTTGGATCAAAAGAAAATAATTCTCCCCGGGCAGGTTTATCATCATATTTTTTTTCATAAGAAGGATAATAATGCCGGTAATTATCTTCATCATTGCTCCGGTTGGCAAACCGGTTATTACTGTCGGCCTGTTTTATTTTCAGCGAAGCGATCTCTTTTTCAAATGCGGTATGATCGGCTGGTTTGGAGGAAATGAACAGCGGGTATAAAAACGGCAGCAATATAAATACCACGATCAGCAGCAATATAACAATAATGCCTGTACGTTCTTTGCGGGTAAAGGAAAAATAGTCGGTCACAAATTTTTTGAACATGGATACAGAAATAGCTAAGATAAAACCAGTAATATTATTTTTCATGAGAAAAAGACCGGTAAATGAGGAGAAAAATCTTCTTGTTGATGAAGGAACAGGTAATGTCGTAACTTGAAAAGGGGAAATGGAGAAAAAGTTATTGAAAATGAAAAAGATAATTCAGATTGTAATGTTAGGCTTTATGGGTTATGGTAGTAAAGCGCAATCCCACACCTTAGACTATGATACTTGCAGCCAGTTACAACAATATAATAATACGGAATGGATGTATATAAACGGAACAGATACGGTAAGGATCTATTTAAGATATCATAGAAGTTATGAAAGCGATTTTAATTATATCAGTGATCGCTTATTAGGATGGCACGAATACAAAAGGGGCAATACCATTATAGAGAGTAATTACCAACAAAGGTTTATGACTTTACCTTACGATATGACCAATATTGGGCTTAATGATTATTCAATTCGGTTACGTCTTGATCCTGCTTCTGATGTTGTACCAAAAGGTTTTCGTGGCTTTATTACAGATTACGGTTATGCAAATAACTCACATCTTGTAACTACTACTTTTAATGCAAATGCAACTGTAATGTACTGGAAACAGTGGTTTACGGAAGCAACTCAATTCAACGGTCCTACGCCAACTATGACATTGCCAAAGCAGTTTACATTGGTAAGGCAGTAATGAGTTTAATTATTGAAATTGAATTTCCATCCCATCCCATGCCAGTTCAATCCCCTCTGGCAAACCCGCATTCACTTCCTTATACAACCCAAGCTGGTGGCTGATATGCGTAAAATAAGCTTTAGGCACTCCCAATTCCCGAACCATTTCGATAGCCTCTTCGAGCGCATAATGCGAGATATGCGGTTTATGCCGCAGTGCATTCAGCACCATCACTTCACTGCCTTTTATCTTTTCTTTTTCGGCCGCATCAATCCTGTTGGCATCCGTGATATAGGTGAATTTTCCAAAACGAAAACCAAAAACAGGCATTTTCAAATGCCAGACCAATACCGGCACAACAGGTATATCGCCGATATAAAAAGGAGTGGTGTCAATGGTATTTAAATTGATATCGGGAATACCAGGATATTTTTTATCGGAAAAAATATAAGCAAATTCTCTTTTCAGCGCTTCTTCGGTTAAAGCATTGGCATATACTTCCATGGGCTTTTGCTGAAAATAATTGAAGGCCCTTACATCATCCAGTCCTGCTACATGATCCTTATGCGGATGGGTAAATAAAATGGCGTCTAGTTTTTTTACATTTTGCCGTAACATCTGGTAACGAAAATCAGGTGTGGTATCCACAACAAAAGAAGTAGCATCACTTTCTACCAGGATACTGCTGCGCAGGCGTTTGTCTTTTTTATCCGCAGAACTGCACACCCGGCAACCGCAGGCTATCATCGGTACGCCGCTGCTGGTACCGGTTCCAAGGAATGTTATTTTTAGTGGGGGGCATTGCACGGGGCAAATTTAAGGAATTGGGATTTGGGAATTAGGAATTGGGTATTGAAGCGAAGGGATCGTACTTCAATAAAAAGAAAAAATCGAACCGGCTTGAAGCCTTCGACCTGGAAACCTAATTACCAATTCCAAATTACCAATTACTTATTACTCCCCACACTCATCACCTCCTCATACATCTTCTGGCTTTCCAATGTAAGGGCATCAAAGTTGATGTTTAACTGGGGCATCAGGTCTATCAATGTATTTATTCTTCCTTCTGTCTGAAAAAATTTATTAAGCACCACTACTTTCCTTTCCTGCAAAATGCAATAGCCACTTTGGAAAGTGCCCCTTTCATAACGGATCACATAACCGCTTTCTTCCACGATCTGTTCTATTTTATCTAATATGTGTTGTGTGTATTTCATACCCTAAATCCCGCCCCAACCCCTTCCCGAAAAATCGGGATGTTCCAAAAGGGGCTTTTGGCTCTTTTAATTTTAATGCAACTTCACATAAATAAAGAGTAATAAAAAAAATCTTTCTTAACAATCGTTGATAAATAGTTTTGCCAAAATTATATAAGCACTTCGCGGTTCCCCCTTCAGGGGGCGGAGGGGGTTACTTATTGGTCATTCGTATCACCGGCACGATCATCTCTTCCAAACTTACTCCACCATGCTGAAAGGTATTGCGATAATAATTTGCAAAATGATTATAGTTGTTGGGATAACAGAGATACAGGTCTCCCTTTGCAAATATAAATGACGAATTCACGTTCGGTACCGGCAGCCCCGCTTCCCTCGGGTCTCTGAAGGCCAGTACTTCTTTCGCTTCATAATTCAGATTCCTTCCATGTTTATACCGTAGGTTGGCCGTGGTTTGTTTATCGCCGATCACTTTCACCGGCGTTTTTACCCGCACGCTGCCATGATCTGTTGCCACGATCATCGTTAATTTTTTATCTGCAATTTTTTTGAGCGCCTGGTGCAATGGTGAATGTGCAAACCAGCTTTCGGTAATGCTGCGGTAGCTCGTTTCATCACCCGCCAGTTCTTTCAGCACTTCCATTTCGGTACGGGCATGGCTCAGCATATCTACAAAATTATACACGATCACATTCAGGTCATTTTGTAACATGTTGTGCATGTTATCAACTAATTTCTGCCCGTCATGATTGTTCGTGATCTTGGTATAGGAATATTTCAGATCGCTTTTGCCCAAACGTTTTAGCTGTGCCTTAAAAAATTCTTCTTCAAACATATTCTTCCCACCTTCCTCATCATCATTTTTCCATTGAACGGGGAACTGCTTTTCTATATCAATGGGCATCAGTCCTGCAAAAATGGCGTTGCGTGCATATTGCGTGGCGGTAGGTAATATGGCATAAAAAGTTTCTTCTTCGTGTATGCGAAAACTTTCTGCGAAAATGGGTTGTATCGTTTTCCACTGGTCAAAGCGCAGGTTATCGATCAAAATAAAAAATAACGGGGTACCTTTTTCAAGGTGGGGAAACACCTTGAACTTCATCAAAGAATGACTCATAATTGGGCCATCCGCACTTTTAGGGCTTACCCATGAAGCATAGTTTTTTGAAATGAATTTAAAGAATTCTGTATTCGCTTCCGTCTTCTGCGATTGAAATACTTCCTGCATTTCGGGGCTATCGCTTTTTTTCATTTCCAGTTCCCAATACACCAGTTTTTTATAAATGTCCATCCATTCATTGTAATCCGGGTTGCTGTTCAATGCCATGAATAAACTCCTGAACTCCTGCTGGTATGCCGAAGTGGTTTTTTCCGCCACCAGTCTTTTATTATCAATGATCTTTTTTAAACTCAGCCATACCTGGTTTGGATTCACCGGCTTGATCAGGTAGTCGCTTATTTGTGAGCCAATGGCTTCATCCATTAAATTCTCCGCTTCATTTTTTGTGATCAGCACCACGGGGAGGTTGCTGTTCACTTCTTTGATCTGCTGCAGGGTTTGCAGGCCGGTGATGCCCGGCATCGACTCATCCAGTAGTACTACGTCCACGATATTATCCTTTACAAATTCCACCGCGTCAAAGCCATTGGTCCTGGTTTGCACTTCATATCCCTTGTTTTCCAAAAACATGATCTGCGAAGTAAGACTGTCTATTTCATCATCTACCCAAAGTATTTTTGCTACGTTCATATTTACTGTTTAGCGTTTAAGGTTTTTGTTATTCCGAACGTCATTGCGAAGGCGTTTTTGCCGAAGGCATAAAAACGACTGAAGCAATCTCCGGCTATGAAGCGGTTTTTTTGTTACCAGCAGTATTTCTTTGGTCATCATCGTTGTAAAAATGATCTCACTTGTACTTTTATTTCTTTGCTCCGCTTTAACGTGTTTTGCTATTATGCTTATCGGCATCATGGTCAGACGGGGACGTCAGACCATGTATTCGTACAAATTTAATTTTTTATATCAATGCTGATGGGCTTTATTTAGCTTTGTGTATCTTTTAACAAAAACTGAGTTGTTGTGAAGGCTCAACCCAAAACCTGCCTACCGGCAGGAAGGCACCAAACAATAAACCCTAAACTCTTAATGCCTTTCAGAAAAATAATTAACGACCCTGTGTATGGATTCATCACCATTGATGATGAACTCGTGTACCAGGTCATATCTCATCCTTATTACCAGCGCCTCCGCCGCATCAATCAAATGGCCATGGCCTATCTCGTGTATCCCGGGGCGGTGCATACCAGGCTGCATCACTCTTTGGGCGCTTACCATTTAATGGGCAATGCGCTCAATGAATTGAAAAGCAAGGGCACGGAGATCACCAAAGAAGAAGAACAGGCTGCCAAGATCGGTATCCTGCTGCACGATATCGGGCACGGCCCTTTCAGCCATGCACTGGAAGATGTATTGATCGAAGGCATGCATCACGAAGAGATTTCACTGATGATCATGAAAGAAATGAATCTGCAGTTCAACGGGCAACTGCAACTGGCTTTGGACATTTTTATGGACAACCATCCTAAAAAATTCCTGCACCAGCTGATCAGCGGGCAACTGGATGTGGACCGCATGGATTATTTAACAAGAGATAGTTTTTTTACCGGTGTGAATGAAGGAGTGATCGGGTACGACCGGATATTAAAAATGCTTACAGTACATCACGGCGAACTGATGGTGGAAGAAAAAGGCATTTATTCGATAGAAAAATTTTTGGTAGCACGGCGGCTGATGTACTGGCAGGTGTACCTGCATAAAACGGTTTTATGTGCCGAGCAAATGTTGCACCGTATCATCAAAAGGGCAAAACACATTAAGGCAACCACACAGGCCCCGCTGAACAATTTCATTAATCAACCCATTCATACCTTAACGCTGGAAGAATTCTGCAACCTCGATGATTATGATGTACTGGCCGCCATTAAAGGCTGGAGCCATCATGAAGATAAAATACTATCCACTTTATGCAAGGGTATCATCAACCGGCAACTATTGAAAGTAAAATATTTTGGAGATTCGATAGACGAGAACCTGGTAAAAGAAAAAACATTGGAAGCCTGTGCAAAAATGAATATCAATGCCGAAGATGCGGGCTGGTTTGTTTTTACGGGCGAAGCCGTAAGCAGTACTTATAATTTCGAGGATGAGCACATCCACATTTTATTTAAGGATGGGACGGTAAAAGATATTTCGGAAGTAGACAATGCACTCATCAATCAAAACCTCCGGGGCAAGGTTAAAAAATATTACATTTGTTACTTAAGATAAGTCATTAGGTCATTTGTCATTAAGTCATTAAAAGAGTTTTCTAAATCATAGGGTCTACCAGTGACCCAATGACTCAATGACTCAATGACCTAATGACCAATGACCTAATGACAATAATCAATATCACGTTATGCAATTCTCCGCAGCACAAATAGCCATGATGATTAATGGCAAAGTAGAAGGAAATGCCGATATAGCTGTAACTTCTTTTGGTAAAATTGAAGAAGCTCGGGAAGGCCAGCTTGCTTTTTTAGCCAATCCCAAATATGAAAAATTTTTATACAGCTCCAATGCTTCCATTATCATCATCAACGAAGCACAAGAATTAAAAGAGCCTGTTAGTGCAACCCTGATAAAAGTGCCTGATGCCTATTCTGCATTTGCTGTACTTTTAGATAAATACCAGCAAATACAGCAGCAACAATTAAAAGGTATTCAGCAACCCGCCTATATTGATACAACTGCGAAAATTGGCGACAATGTTTTTATCGGCGCTTTTGCTTACCTGGGCGAAAAAGTAATAGTTGCTGATGGAGCAAAGATTTACCCAAATGTATATTTAGGAGACAATGCGCAGGTAGGAGAAAACAGCATTATCCACGCCGGTGTAAAAATTTACCATGATTGCATCATTGGAAAAAATGTAATCATACATGCCGGTGCAGTTATTGGCGGTGATGGATTTGGATTTGCACCTCAGGCTGACGGGAACATAAAAAAAGTACCGCAAATTGGTAATGTAGTGATAGAAGACAACGTGGAGATAGGAGCCAATACAACAATAGACCGGGCTACAATCGGTTCAACGATTATTAAAAACGGAGCTAAGATTGATAATCTGGTCCAGATTGCCCATAATGTAGAAGTTGGGATTAGTACACTGATTGCCGCACAAGCAGGTATCAGTGGTAGTACAAAAATTGGCAATGGTGTAGTAATTGGCGGACAGGCTGGGCTGGCTGGGCACATTAGTATTGCAAATAATATTAAAATAAACGGACAGAGTGGTGTAAACCGTTCCTTCAAAACAGAAGGTCTTATAATATCCGGAACTAATGCTTACGAATATACAAAAGCCATGAGAAGTATGGCTATTGCCCGAAATCTTCCTGAACTGGAAAAAAGAGTAACGGAACTGGAAAAGTTACTGAAAGAAATGATGGTGAAAAAATAATATGGCTGGATGCCAACTAAAAATCCTTTGTAAACATCTCTAAGGCACCAGGCGCTCCCAACCCGGGAAATAGCTGTAACCGTTAACTTAACATTATCTCTACATTTTTCAGAAAAAAAATAAAATATCTTTGAACACGTATAAAAAGCACCATATTATTAAACGACGATCATTGAAGACCATCCCCATCACAATATCTTTTTTCATTTTACTGTTCCTGTCTTCCGGATCAATTGCACAGTCTATTAATATTTCCGGTACCATCCTGGATGCTCATACCAAAGAACCTGTAAGCTATGCTTCGGTTTATTTTTCCCAGTCCAAATCCGGAAAGACCTCAGACAGCGCCGGTAATTTTTCTTTTCACTTCAATCGTCTTTTGAATGATACATTGGTGGTAAGTTATGTTGGCTACGAATTATATAAGATACCACTGGCCGGCCTGGTTAAGGATAAGCCCCTCATCATTCAACTTCAGAGAGGTACGGGCAATGCGGTGATCGTAAAATCAAAATTCAATAAGGGACTTTTTGTATGGAAAAAAATAATGAGTAAAAAAAAGCAGTACAACCGCTACAACCTGCCCAATTTTGGCTACGAAGCTTATAATAAACTGGAAGTGGACATAAAAAATTTCAATGCAAATAAGGTCAGGAAGAATTTTCTCTTAAAACCCTTTTCATTCATTCTTGACAATATCGACAGTACTTCAGAAAAAGATCCTTTTTTACCCGCCTACCTTGTGGAAAGCGTCAGCGATTATGCGTACCAGCGGAGCCCAAAAAAATATACTGAAACAATTAAAGCCACCAATACAAAAGGATTTTCAAACGAAAGCATCAGCCGTTTAATGGGCGTGATGAACCAAAATGTGAACATATACGGGAACTTTGTAAATGTGATGGACAAGGATTTTATCGGCCCTTTCAATGACAATGCAGACGTGTATTATAATTTTTCTGTCCCCGATACACAATTGGTGAACGGGAAAAAAATATTGCATTTTGTATTTAATTCAAAGCGTCCCGGGCAAAATACTTTCCAGGGTGATGCCTGGGTAGTGGATAAAACCTGGCAGATCCAAAAAATATCGCTCTACCTGGGTAAAGAGGCCAACATCAATTATATTGACCGCATCAGTGTGTTCCAGGAATTTTTACCCATCAATGATTCTGTTTATTTTTTGAACCGGGATAAATTTTTTGCTGATTTCAGGATACTAGGAAAACAATCACTCACCCTGATCGGTAGAAAAACAACTTCTTACAGGAATATCATTATCAACAATGATTCGATCACGCATGTATTCGATAAACAGCTCATCCAGGAAATGGTAAAAACAGATCCCGGTGTATCGCTTACATCCGATTCTGCATGGAAGGTTATCCGGCATGATAGCTTGTCGGTGAACGAAAAAGCTATTTACAGCACCATCGACAAGTTACTGCAGATGCCAAAATTTCAAAGGTTGCAACGCACACTGAGATTTATCGGCACAGGTTATAGGAATATCGGCAATTATGAGATCGGGCCATGGTTCAACTGGATCAGCAGTAACCAGTGGGAAGGCACCCGTTTTCGTTTTGACCTGGGCACTAATACCGGATTCAATAAAAAGATCTATCTCCATAGTTACCTGGCATACGGCACCCTGGACAAAAAATTAAAAGGACAGGCGGAAGCATACTGGATACTGAAAAGAGAGCCCAAACGGCTTCGGCTACACGCTTCTTATTGCAATGATATTGATAATGGCATCAGCCAGGTAGGCGAAGTGAGCCAGGACAATATTTTTTCACTGGCCATCCGCAAACCCAATACCACCCGCAAGTTCATACAGGTGAAGGATATGCGTTTTGAATTATTTAATGAACTGGGAAAAGGATTTTCCACAGAATGGTTCGTAAGCCACCGGCAATATGATCCGCTTAAAAACCTTCCTTTTAAAACAACGTTCCCGGTGAGCACCGGGGAGCCCCTTACCAATTTTGAACTGGCTGTAAAATTGCGTTTTGCTTACCTGGAGAAATTTGTTGAAAGCGATTATTTCCGTTATTCATTGGGTACCAAATATCCCATTGTGGAAATGATGTTTGCCAAAGGAATGCCCGGTATCCTTAACAGCGCCTACAGTTATACCAAAATTTCTGCGTCTATCCGCGACTATATAAAAATATCACCTTATGGTTCTTTTTCTTATAAAGTCTATGCCGGTAAAATAAGCGGTACACTTCCTTTTACATTTTTGGAAAATCATCCCGGCAATGATATTTATTATTATAACCCTGCCGCATTTAACCTGATGAATCGCTTTGAGTATCTCAGTGATAAATATGCCGGTATTAATATGGAACATAATATCGGCTCGGGCTTATTTCGCTTTATTCCCATAACCCGTAAATTAAAATTGCGGCAGTTCTGGAATTTAAAAACACTCTGGGGCTCACTCAGTGCCGCTAATCAATCATTGAATAACAGCACAGGGGTCTTCAAAACATTAAACGGCCAAACATACATGGAAGCAGGTACCGGCATTGACAATATATTAAAAATATTCCGGCTGGATTTTGTATGGAGGCTGCTGCCAACCCCGTTGCCCGCCCAAAAAACTTCGAGGTTTGGTATTTTTGGAAGTTTTCAATTTCAATTTTAAGCAGAAAGGCTTTAGTTTCACTTAGCGGTAGTGGGTCAGTTTGTCATTCTGACGAAGGAAGAATCTCAACGTGAGCACATAGAGATGCTTCGTTCCTCAGCATGACAGGACAA
>OLKZ01000210.1_pt1 | contig 57741 bp, 50 predicted proteins | sample 1604431 | NCBI WGS metagenome assembly OLKZ01 (sample SAMEA104055714, study PRJEB20765) | soil metagenome | isolation source: soil
CAAACAACCTTTTTATGGCGGCTGAAGGACGTTAACTTAGGGTGGTCAGTTTGCACCGGATAGAGGTGGTCAGTATCACCGGATTTTCCACGTACTTCATTTAATCGCTCATTATCGAAGTGTTTTGTTTCGATTACATTTAACTCTTTTTCAGTTAAGAACTCTTTTTCAACTCGTTCAAGTTTTCCTTTATAGCGATCAAAAGGGTGATTGTTTAACCATTCACGTTTTATTGCAAAGTAAATTACCGTTTTTAGATTTTTAATGTATTTGACAGTGGTATTGTTAGAACAATCTTTAACAGTTTTCAGATAGAACTCATAATCATTTGCGAATGAAAAATTGATATCTGTTAAAAGCATATCAGTCGCTTTGTATTTGTACGCAATAAATTCCTTAACATGATCAAATGATGTTTTATATCGTTCGTAAGTCCCCTGGGCGTAGTCTTTACCAATCAATTTTTTAACGTGTTGTTCGTTATGGTATTCATGAACCTCTAACAACGTGTATTTTCGTTCAGTTTTTCCTAAGTGTGTATTAATGACATTTTCTGCGGATATTACTTTCCCTTCGGACAATAATTTGGTACGAATATTCATCAAACTGAAGCGGATAGTATTTAAAGTATTGTTTGCAGTTTTAGCAGATTCATTAGTTCCAGAGAGTTTTGAATTTGATGGATTCCATTTATCATTGGAAGTCCAAATTTGTGTGGAAAATTCACGTGATTTCCCTTGGACTGTTAAGCGACAATAAATAGGATGATCGCCATTTTTATTGGTCTTACTTCTATGCATAAAAAACAGGATAGAAAAGGTATTTCGTGCGGTATTTACGTTACTGTTCATGGACAACGATTTACGTGTTTTTACGTAATTAAGTTACGAAATAACAGGGTAATAATCAAATAATTACACGCAGATCGTTGGACATTTTTGGGAGTGCAAAAGGACAACTATTAGGACAGGTATTTTTGAGGAATTGTGGGGGATTTGAAGGGGTGTAGAAACGAAAAAACGCACCAAGTAGTTGATTTGGTGCGTTTTGACGAATTTGAGCGATTTGGGTGCGGAGAGAGAGGGATTCGAACCCCCGGACCTGTAACAGTCAACGGTTTTCAAGACCGCCGCATTAGACCACTCTGCCATCTCTCCGGCGCGAAAATACGATTACAGGGTTTTTCCTCCAAAAGTTTTATGAAATGCTTCAAGCACGTGCTTTGATGGGTTAAATAGAAATTTGTAATTCAACGGTCATCAAAAAAGACATACTAATAGTAACTGCCATCGAAAATCTTACTCATAATGTATTGAGGATAGTAATTGAAAAAACCAAGGGCCCTAGTTTTAGGCAAAAAGATCTATCTCTGCGAACCCGAATCCAAGATGGATGCGATAGAAAAACAATTGGGAATATTGGTGTAAATGCTACGCTAATTGTGAAAGAAGGATTTTAAACAATATCCAACTTTCTTTATTCAATAGGCTGATCCAATCAAAGCGTTTTATTTATTCTTATATTTCCCAAATTTCTTTTGCGCTTCGGCTGCTGCATCTGTATTTCCGGCCTTTGTGTACAATTTTACCATGCTCTGCCAAAAATAGGGTTCTTTCAGTTTTCCAACTCTTGTGATATAGCGTTCAGACATGGCGATGATATTTTGCAGTACTACTGGGTCATCCATAGCTATGATAAAGTCTACGTCGGGATGATTATTATACTTCATTGTTTCTATTAACCCACCTATATTAGTAGTTGAGCTTGTAGCGTGCATCGATTGGGTAAACAGATCCTCTACCATCTTATCTGTTATATCATCATGAGAATGGTACTTACAAAATACTTTCAGCTCCCCATACAAATTATACAGATCGCTCGCCCTGCCGGCAACGGAAGTATCAGCAAGTAATGGATCATTAAGTGCAATGAGAATTCCACCAACAGTTATCTGGGTAGAATCATACGCGTAATCATGAATGTAGTGATCGAACATGTAGGTAGCGGCGTCCAGCAGTAAGGCATCCGGCTTGTGTTTATTTATTTTGTAATTAACAACCTCAGCAGCTACAGAATAAGCGCCATTTTCCTGAACACCAAAATTGTACCGGCGAAAATGATAAAAAGCGGTTTGAGCTTCGGCCAATTTATCAAGGTTAAAACAGGCATGCAGGTATGCATAATAATAAGTGACAGAATATAGCTCATAGTCGGAAGTTGATACGACAGCGGCTGCGTCATTGTCGGCCACACAGGTTACGTAATTATAGTTGTTCATTATGTCAACGTCCAGTGCAAAGACCATCTGGCTCAAAGGGCTTAACAGGTCATAGATCATTTGATCTGATTTACCTGCGGACAATATATCAACAGCAACGGTTTCATTCATGTTTAGCCTGCAAAAGTGATATTCTCTAACAAGCGATCCATCGGTTTGGACTCCAAGGATACTGTTTAATTTTTTTGTAGCCTCATCGCAAAGATCCAGTAGATATGATACGTCGGCATCACTCAGGGCTGGCTTTTCTTTCGCCAGGTCCTTCGCTTTTCTAGTCATTTCATTGGTAATACGCACCATCTTTTCGCAAGGCGTTTCCGACTTAGCTTGTAAAGCGAAAAAAAATGAAAGTGCAAAAAAGCTTGTTCGATATAGGTTTTGCATGAGTAATGTTTAAAAGATATGTGTGAAATTATTCCTCTTACTTGTATTTATGATACCCGGAACACGGTATTTTTAAAACCTTAGAAGATTCAAGATCATAGCTTGTCTTTCACCACCACAAGATCCTTTAACTCCACGGTCATGGGCATTGCACCCACCTGCAGCAATGCTTTTTTGCGGATGATCTCTTTTACGATCCCTACCTGGCGGTTCTTTTTCATCCTCACTTTATCCCCGATCTTTATTTCGCCGCCTATTTCTTCAAATTTTTCATTTAATTTTCTCTGCTGTTTTTCGGTTGTTATTTTTTCTTTCTGGTTAAATAACAGGGCATGGATCATTTTCACTACTTTGTCCTTGTCCTCCGCCTTTCGCCATTCCATGACCATTGCCTTTAAACGCCGTTCCATATCCTTGAGGTAATGCAGTTTTTCTTCCGATATTTTATTCTGCAACTGAAGCTTTTCCACTTCCTGCAGATGCTTTTCTTTATCCAGCACTTTTTGCATTTCATTTTTCAGGCGCTCATTTTCTTTCAGCAGTTTTTGCAATTCAATTTTTGTTGCATCAATATGCTGCAAGTCCTGCTCGGTGCGGTTCAGTAATTTATCCAAAGTAAAATGATCCTCATCCACAAGTTTCCTTGCTTTTTCGATCAGTTTTTTATCTAATCCAATGCGTTCGGCAATAGAAAAAGTATAGGAACTCCCGGGTTTACCTACGATCAGTTTGTAGAGGGGCAATAAATTCATTTCGTCGAACTGCATGGCCCCGTTAATGATTCCCGGCACTTTATTGGCCATCACTTTTAAATTCAGGTAATGCGTGGTAACGATCCCAAAACTGTGTTTGCGGGCCAACTCTTCCATGATCACTTCCGCAAAAGCGCCGCCCAGGTTGGGATCGCTGCCACTGCCCAGTTCATCAATAAAGAAAAGTGTTTTGCCGTTGGCATTTTCCATAAAATATTTCATATTCCTCAGGTGCGAGGAATAGGTACTCAGCTCAAATTCCAGACTCTGTTCATCGCCGATATGGATCATGATCTGTTTAAATATTCCCATCTCGCTATCAGGGTGAACGGGCACCAGCAGGCCACTCTGCATCATGAGTTGCAAAAGGCCGGCTGTCTTTAATGTCACCGTCTTGCCGCCGGCGTTAGGCCCGCTGATCACAAGGATGCGCTGCCTGTCATTTAGGGTAAGGCTAACCGGTATGGTAGGTTTGTGATTGGTTTTATTGTACAATAAAAGCAGGGGATGATATGCATTGATCAATTTCAGGTGGGCCTTATCAAACACCTGTGGATAATTGCCATTGATATCCACCGCAAATTTTGCTTTAGCCCTTATAAAATCATATTCCCCGGCAATTTCATGATAGGTTTTTAACAGTGGCGCATAAACGCTTAGATCCTGTGTAAGCATCCGAAAAATGCGGTACACTTCCCTGGTTTCATCATGCTCCAGTGAAAAAATAATATTGTTCAATTCCGTGGTTTCTTCAGGCTCTATGAATGCGGTTCTGCGGCTGTCGCTTTCCCCGTGCAGTATGCCTTTGATCATGCGCTTTTGTTCTGCAAACACGGCAAGCACCCTCCTGCCATTCATAAAACTTTCTTCAATGTCGGCCAGGTAACCCTGCTTGTTGAGTTTGTTGATGATCTTGTCGAACAGCTTCCGCAATTCGTTTCTTTTGCGGTACAAACCCATCCGGATATTTCCAAGCGCTTCACTGGCGCTGTCTTTTACATTACCCGTTTCATCAATGATCTCATCAATGGACCCGATTATTTTTTTTTCATACCAGGAATCCCTGATCACTTCTGCCAGTGCCGGGTATGCGGTGCGGCGGGCGGTATCAAACCAGCGGAAAATATCCTGCGCATTATTTGCCAGCCTTCTGAATTGCAAAAACTGTTCGCCGTTTAATACCGTACCGGGAATACCCAGTAATTGTAATGATGCCTGCAGGTTCATAATAAAATCATTGGGAAAATGCTGGCTGCCCGATAAAAGGAATTTAAATTCATTGCTTTGCTGCAATTCCTTTTCTATCATTTCCTTTTGGGTATGGATGCGTAAATTAAGTGATCTTTCTTTTGCGTATTCTGTTCGGCAATGCAATGCCAGCAAGGTTTTTACCTTTTCGTATTCCAATTGTACCAATGCCGATTCCGGGAAATATTTCATGCTACTTAGTCCTGAAACTATTTTATTTTGCTTGCAGGCAAAGGTACTTGCTAATTAGGCAAATTGGCAAATGGCAGATATGCAAATTTTGAACTGAAACAGTATTAATTAATTGTAACATTAAACATTTGCCCATTGCCTATTGTACATTCTTCTCTTCCACCTGCAATTCGTCCCAGGGAGTCGTCCCGTCTTTCTCTCTCTTAAAAATAAATACATCGCTGCCTAGTATAACAATTTCTGCGGTAGTATAAATTATGCATCCATTCATTAAATGCCCGCCGATTGTTTTGCCGGTACTGTCGCTAACGCTGATGTGAAGATGTGACCCATTTATAGATACCGTTCCCGTAAGACCAACGATCTCAAAATGGCAGGTATCGCTGCTGCCATTGGGCTGATTGGCAAAACGAATGGTATAATGGGTAAGACTACCGACACATGTACTGATCCATCCTGCCCTGACATTTTTTTCGGCTACTAATTTTTCTATTTCCTGTTTAAGGTCCTGCCCCGGTTTTAAACGAAAGGCAAAGGCTGTTAAGAATCCCATTTTGCATTTAGCATTAGTGTGACATGAAGATAACAAAAAAGGCAGCGAATTTTCTACCACAGATTAACACAGATTTATTCCCTTCAATCTGCGTATTCATCTGTGTCAATCTGTGGTTAATACCTAATTTTGCAGAAATAATATGACCGTGGCAGAAATAACGAAGAATTCAACAACGCTCTTCACGGCAACATTTGGCAACGGATGCTTCTGGTGTACCGAAGCCATTTTTCAAAGGCTCGAAGGCGTGATAAAAGTAACCAGCGGCTACAGTGGTGGCCATGTAGAGAACCCCACCTATAAACAGGTTTGCACGGGCACCACCGGTGCTGCCGAATGTTTGCATATAGAATACGATCCTTCCAAAATATCATTTGAGGAATTGCTGGAAATATTCTGGCAAACACACGATCCCACTACACTCAACCGCCAGGGCGCGGATGTGGGTACCCAATACCGTAGCGTGATCTTTTATCATGATGCCGAACAAAAAGCTATAGCGGAAAAATATATTACCCAATTGGATTCAAGCGGCGTCTTTGCCTCACCGGTAGTTACCACACTGGAGTCCTTCACTGTTTTTTATCCCGCAGAAGACTATCACCAGGATTATTACAATAATAATTCCGGGCAGGGATACTGCCAGTTTGTGATAAGACCGAAGGTGGAGAAATTTCGCAAGATGTTTTCTGAGAAATTGAGGAGCTAGTTTTTATTACACGAATTGTTTAATACCATTCGCCTGTATTTAATTCGTGTAATTAGCCCCAATTAGTGTAATCAGTTTTCAGGAGGCTCCGAATGTCCCTGGTGACAAGTATTACAGGTCACTCTTTCTACATACCTGCTTGGTGAAGGAAAAAATTTTTTGTTGATGTCCAGCGTCATGCGCATCATATCGCGGGCAGTGTTTTTGTTCCGGATGTCATCACTGGCATAATCTTCCTGGTTGTTCTTATCCCTCATCACATGACAAAAGCCGCATTTTACACCGAGTGCTTTCTCATAACTTTTCATGATATCATTTAGAGAATCCACCGAAATATTCTTTGGCAGAACCTGGAGATTTTTGAAATCATCTTTTCCCGGCTTGATCGCTGCCAGGGTGATAAACATGAAGACAGCCAATGCTGCAAGAACCGGTATTTTTTTAGATAGCATCATTTTTCATATTTATACTTCGAAGAATAAAAATACTCCACAAAATATCAGGGTCCAGGTTCCCCCTTCAGGGGGCGGAGGAGGTTTTTCTCGTCCTTCTCAGCTCCAGTAAATTTAAACTGTTTGGTTTAAAATTTTCGATATTGTTATGTACTAGGTGTATCGCCATATCATACCATAAGGGCACTACGGGCGCATCATTCATTACCATCTGGTCCATTTGCCGGTATAATGTATAACGAACCGAATCATTTTTTTCTGCCAGTGCTTTTTCATATAACAGATCATAAGCCGGATTTTTATAACGGGTATAATTGGGTGGCGCCGGATTTTTACTGTAAAAAACACTCAGATAATTTTCGGCATCCGGGTAATCTGCGATCCAGGATCCGCGGAAAAACAGGGCCTCCGATTTGGCCGTTTGCTCCATCAATAAACTTTTTTGCAGCACTTCTACCTGCACATTAATACCGATCTGCCGCAATTCATTGGCAATATAGGTTCCCAGGTCGCCGTAGATGGGAATGGTTAACAGCTTGATGGCGGGCAGATCTTTTCCATTGGCAAAACCGGCTTCTGATAATAATTGCCGGGCCTTGGCAGGATCATAATGATATCCTTTTACTGCAATGGAATCAAAAGAAGGCAGTCCACATGGAACAAAGCCACTCTCGGCAGCAATGCCAATTGAATTGCGGAGATAGAGCATCATCTTTTTGCGGTCGAAACCGTAATTAATAGCCTGCCGTATTTTTTGCAGGCGCAGCGGAGAATTTTTCAGGAGTACATTCTCCGTATCTGTTAAAAAACCCAGGTATTCAATATTGAGATAAGGATGTTTCTGCAATTCGATCTTTCCCTCCCATTGTTTTTTTAGGGTACCCGTTTTCGTTAGTACCTCATCTTTGAAGGAAGGATCGATATCATCAATAAAATCAAGGCGGTTTTGCTGAAACTCTAAAAATTCTGTTGCCTTACTGTCGAAAAAAGAGACTTTGATACCATCGAGATAGGGTAAACGCTTTCCATTTTCATCTTTTTCGAAATAGTTTTCATTCTTTTTTAAAATGAGCGCCTGGTCTTCTTCCCAGGCCACAAAGCTGAATGGTCCAGTACCTACAGGATGCCGGCGAAAGTCGTTATTATATTTTTCCACAGCTTCTTTGGGTATCACGGAACAATATTGCATGCTTAATATTCCCAGGATGGATTGAAAAGGGCGGGCCAGCTTTAACTGAAAGGTGCTGTCATTCAATGCCATGAACCCGTTGACCGAATCCACCCTGTTGTTAAATATCCACGCGCCGGGACTGGCGATATTCTTATCCACAATTCTTTTAAAACTATATTCCACATCATATGCCGTTAGTTTTCGCCCCTTGCCATTTGGGAAACATGCATCATCCATAAAATATACATCATCTCTTAAATGAAAAGTAAAGACAAGATCATCATTAGAAATATCCCAACGCTTTGCAATGGATGGCACCATCTGCATATTGCTGTCAATTTCAATTAATGTATTATAGAGCTGATGCACAGCCCACATCACCATTTTATTTTTAGCAAAGGCAGGGTCAAGCGAAGCAATGCCGCTGCTTTCGTTGTAGTGGAAGATCTTTTTATCCGGGTGCTTGTGTGAATGACAGGAAAACAGCAGGCAGGCAAGAAGGATACTGTGATAAACTTTGGCAAAGTTGCGAACTTTGCCAAAGTTTAGCAGGGCCAATAATTTGCAAATATTGTTTGAACGGCTCATTTATGACAAGAAAGAAAACTAAATTAGCATTTATAATTATCATTTATGCAGACTGCTATAAAACAAACAGTGCGCCGTTCTTTATTGCTTGTTGGTTATTGCCTATTGCTTATTTATTGTACAGAAGCACAGCCATTAAAACAACAAAAGGTCTTTACACACGCCGATACCCTGCGTGGCACATATGGGCCTTCAAGGGATTGGTGGGATGTGTTGAAATATGACCTGCATGTGAAATTTAATATAAATGATAGTACGATCAGCGGTTACAACACGATCCAATTTCAGGCATTGAAAAAAGGAGATGTAATGCAGATCGACCTGCAGGAGCCATTGGTCCTGGATAGTATTGAATACAGCATTTCTACTAAAAGCAAAGCAGGCAAGACAAAGACCTCATTAAATGGAACGCTTGGAAAAAATGATTTCAAAAAAGACGGAAATGCTTATTTCTTTACAATAAGCAACTATGAACTAAGAACTATCAACTCTTTAACTGTTTTCTACCACGGCAAGCCCCGTATCGCCAAACGCCCGCCCTGGGACGGTGGCCTGATCTGGAAAAAAGACAGGAACAATAATCCCTGGGTGAGCATTGCCTGCCAGGGCCTGGGCGCAAGTGTTTGGTATCCCTGCAAAGATCATCAGGCTGATGAACCTGACAGCGCAGAAATGTACATCACCGTTCCCGATAGTTTGATGTGCGTGGGCAATGGAAGGTTTCGCGGGAAAATAAATAACGGTGACGGTACCGCCACCTATGACTGGGCTGTAGTGAATCCCATCAACAATTATTGCATCATTCCTTATATCGGAAAGTATGCGCATTTCAGTGAAGTATATAAAGGTGAAAAGGGTGACCTGGATATGGATTACTGGGTGCTGGAGTATAACCTGGAAAAAGCAAAAAAACAATTCACTGATGCCACAAGGATGATGAAAGCATTTGAACACTGGTTTGGCCCCTATCCTTTTTATGAAGACGGCTACAAATTAGTGGAAGCACCCCACCTGGGTATGGAACACCAGAGCGCTACGGCTTACGGTAACGGCTACCAGAATGGTTATTTGGGCAGGGACCTTAGTGGCAGCGGCTGGGGATTGAAATGGGATTTTATCATCGTTCATGAAAGCGGCCACGAATGGTTTGCCAATAATATCACCAGCAAGGATATTGCGGATATGTGGATCCACGAAGGCTTTGCCAATTACAGCGAAACCTTATTCACCGATTATTTTTACGGTAAGGAAGCAGGCAATGCTTATGTGATCGGCACAAGAAAAAATATCCAGAACGATATTCCCATTATCGGTCCCTATAATGTAAACCAGGAGGGCAGCAGCGACATGTACTACAAAAGCGGCAATATGTTGCACGCGATACGACAGGTGATCAATGATGATGAAAAATTCAGGATGATCTTAAGAGGATTGAATAAGACCTTTTATCACCAGACCGTTACTACAAAACAGATCGAAGACTATATCAATAAACATAGTAAAATTGATTTTAGTAAAGTGTTTGACCAGTATTTACGCACTACACAAATTCCTGTGCTGGAATATAAGATAGAAGGACATAAACTAAGTTACCGGTATACTAATTGTGTAATAGGATTTAACCTGCCACTGAAGATCATTTTCAAAACGGAGCAATGGATAAAGCCCACAGAAGAATGGAAAAGCCTGGATCTGTATCCTGAAGGCGATACAAAATTTTCTGTTGATCCAAATTTCTATATCAAAACAAAAAAAATCGCAGATTAGATGATTGCGCAGATTTCGCACACTCTTTTTGTCAGGTAGCAATCTGCGAAATCCGCGGAATCTCTGAATCAGTGATTTAGATTAATTTAGCAGCAAATACATCTATGAGCCAGATCAGAAGGCAAAGTATAATTTCTTCGGTGGTGGTATATATTGGCTTTGCTATCGGATTTATCAATACCTATTTGTTTACGAAAGAGGGCGGCTTTACCCAGGCCCAATACGGCCTTACCGGCATTTTTATAGCAGTTGCCAATATCATGTACTCCTTTGCCAACCTGGGCATGGCATCGTATATTTACAAATTCTATCCTTATTACAATGACAATCTTCCAAAAAAGAAAAATGACCTCCTCACCTGGGGGCTGCTTTTTTCTTTATTGGGATTTTGCCTGGTCATTATTGCAGGCATCATATTTAAAGACCTTGTTATCCGGAAATTTGGCGCCAATTCACCCGACCTGGTCAGGTACTATTATTATATTTTCCTCTTTGGGCTCGGACTAACTTTGTTTTCCATCCTGGAAGCATATAGCTGGCAATTAAAAAAATCGGTGTTCACCAACTTTTTACGGGAGGTCCAGTTCAGGCTTTTAACCACATTGTTGATCCTGCTCTTTTTAGTAGGCGTTATTGCAAAATTTGACCTGTTCATTAAATTGTATTCTTTCACCTACCTGGGCATTGCTTTTATTTTATTATTCTACCTGATCTTCACCAACAGGATATCCTTTACTTTTTCTGTAAGCAAAGTTTCTAAAAAGTTTTTCAAAAAGATATTGACATTAATTTCATTTGTTTATGGAGGAAGTTTAGTGTATACTATTTCTGCGGTATTTGATTCCATTGTGATTGCTGCTGTATTGCCCAACGGGCTGGCGTTGGCGGGCATTTACACCCTTGCGCAAAATATTGGCAGCTTGATACAGGCTCCGCAAAGGGGAATTGTTTCTTCATCATTTGCTGCTTTATCAAAAGCATGGAAAGACAAGGACCTTAAAAAAATAAACAGGATATATCATAGCTCGTCCATTAACCTGCTCATTTTTTCTGTGGGGATATTTACGTTGATCTGGCTCAACTTTACGGATGCGATATCCAGCTTTCATTTGCAAGCGGGTTACCGGGATGCGCAATGGATCTTCTTTTATATTGGTTTGATGCGTATCGTGGATATGGGCACGGGTGTAAACAGCCAGATCATTGCTACGTCTACCCTTTGGCGTTTTGATTTTGTTACCGGCATCATATTGTTGTCATTGACCCTGCCGCTCAATTACATTCTTACCAAATATTATTTCGGCGTTACCGGGCCGGCAATTTCCAACCTGATCACTTTCAGTATGTATAACGCTATTCGTTATTGGTTCCTGTTGAAAAAATTCAGGTTTCAACCCTTTACTGCCAAAACAGTTTATACACTTATACTTGGCGTAGCTTGTTATTATAGTTGTTATTTACTGTTTGCAGGATTTCATGGATTCACGGGATTAATTATCAAAAGCATTGCTTTTAGTGCACTGTATGGTTCGGGCATAATATTTTTGAAATTATCTCCCGATGTGATACCGGTGTTGCGATCCATTCAAAAACGTATGGGCATAAAAAAAGGAGACTGATGATCTCCGTGAATATTTTATTCTTTATGAAATGTAAAATATTAAATATTGAATGTTAAATGTAAAAGTTAAAGAGTTCACTGCTTTAAAATGTTCACCAGGTATAAATTCGGCTCACCTTTTACATTTTACATTTATTGTTTTACATTTAATTTACCAACTACTTTTACTGCGTTATCCTTAAAAACTTATTCATTACAAACAGGCGCAATCCTCCCCCCAATAATGAACCTGCTCTTATAATAATTTTCATCGAGGTTATTGATGGTAACGCCACTTGTACTGGCATGTGTAAAATAACCATTCTCCAGGTATACGCCAACGTGGCTTACACCGCCCCTTGTATTAAAAAATACCAGGTCACCTTCTTTTAAATTCTCCTTTTCAATTTTTTCTGCCACATCATACATTGCCCTTGCTGTACGTGGTGTTTTAATTCCCCATACCTGTCCTAATAAGGTACCGGAATACGCACTGCAGTCAATACCGTACTTGCCCGTGCCGCCATAATGGTAACGGGTAGCCCACCATTCTTCTATAAAACTGTATAAGGTTAAATTGCTGATGGATTCTACTTCCATATGTAGCAACTGGGCAAATTTGAACTGCAAAGGCGAACAGGTTTCAATACTTGAACCAAATTCTTTTGTGATTGCTTTTTTAGCAACAGTTTTACTTGTTGCTGCGGTGGCAATAACGGGTTCGGCCGAAGCAGTTGCTACGGGATTGATCTCAATGCCTTCAATAAAATGTGCTGATTTTTTTTGTGCTACGTCATCAGTCAACCGCATTAAATTTACGGAGGTCTGTGCTTTAACGGATATTGATGTTCCTGAAAAAATGCCCAAGGCAACAGAAACAAAAAATAAGTGTTTCATACGTAAAATCGGGGGTTTACACGTAAGTACAACTTAATCTTGTGTTCTTTAGTCGTCTATGTTTCGTTACTTTTTGCTGATTTATCGGTTCTGATCTGTGAGCCCTGTCCTACAAACTAAATTAATAAAATAGATTCTCTAATGCCGTGCAAAGGTAAGTTCCATAATCCAGAAATGCAAACCCTTAAGAATTTTTTAACATAACAAGTTCATTTTTAATGCAGCGTTTAGGAAAATCCCCTGAAATTCATGCCAATATTAGCTTTTACCTATCCTGTAATCCTAAATGAATATAGTTCTGATTGTGGAAAATCGAATTAGTAGAGCATGTTATTGTTGACGATATTTGCAGGGATTGAACGCAGATCATCATGATTCTCAGGATAATTCATGATCGTATCTGCAAAGATCATGAAGATCATAAAAATCAGCGTTCCATAGCATGAAGTTCTCTCACCTCCACGTACATACGCAATTCTCCTTATTGGATGGCGCAGCTTCTATTAAAGGATTGTATAAAAAAGCAATAGCCGATGGTATGCCCGCCCTGGCCATCAGTGACCATGGAAATATGTTTGGTGCCTTTGAATTTGTAAAGGAAGCATATAACCATAAAAATGATGACGGCAGTTTAAAAGTGAAACCTGTTGTAGGCTGCGAGTTTTATATTACTACCGACCGGCACCGTAAAACCTTCAGTAAAGAAGAAAAAGATCCCCGTTACCACCAGATCTTACTGGCAAAAAATAATACCGGTTATAAAAACCTGGTAAAACTTACTTCATTGGGATATATCGAAGGCATGTACTCGAAGTATCCCCGCATCGACAAGGAACTTATACACAAATACCATGAGGGGCTGATCGCCACCACCTGCTGCCTGGGCGCATTGGTGCCACAAACCATTTTGAAAAAAGGAGAGGCGGAAGGCGAGAACGAATTCAAATGGTGGCTCAATATCTTCCAGGAAGATTATTACGTGGAGTTACAACGGCATGGCATACCCGAACAGGAAAAAGTGAACGAAGTATTGCTGCGGTTTGCCAAAAAATACAATGTAAAGGTCATTGCCAGCAATGATTCGCATTATGTGGATCAAAAAGATTTTAACGCCCATGACATCCTGCTCTGCATCAATACCGGCGAAAAGCAGTCCACTCCTGCCCTGCGCGAGTTTTCAGATGATGATGTATTTGTGAAGAACAAACGCTTTGCTTTTCCCAACGACCAGTTCTATTTAAAGACCGCCGCTGAAATGACAAAGGTTTTTGAAGACATTCCGGAGGCTATTGACAATACCAACGAGATCGTGGATAAGGTGGAACTGCTGGACCTGAAAAGAGATATCCTGCTACCGCACTTTGTAGTTCCATCTAATTTTAAATCCCAGGATGATTACCTGGAAAGTTTAACCTGGACAGGAGCAAAAGAACGGTATAAAATTCTATCCCCGGAAAGCGAAGAACGGATCAAATTTGAATTAGGTGTTATAAGAGATATGGGCTTTGCCGGTTATTTTTTAATAGTCAGTGATTTTATCCGGGCAGGCAGGGACATGGGCGTATTTGTTGGGCCGGGGCGTGGCTCTGCTGCAGGAAGTGCGGTGGCTTATTGCATTGGTATCACTAATATTGATCCCATAAAATATAATTTACTTTTTGAAAGATTCTTAAATCCAGAGCGCAAGACCATGCCCGATATTGACACGGATTTTGACGATGAAGGAAGGCAGAAAGTAATTGATTATGTAGTGCAGAAATACGGCAAGAACCAGGTGGCACAGATTATCACGTATGGTACCATGGCCGCCAAATCAAGCATTGCCGACGTGGCCCGGGTAATGGACCTGCCGCTGCCGGAAAGCAGGGCCATATCCAAACTGGTTCCTGAACGGCCGGGCATTAACCTGAAAAGATTATTGCATGCACCCTTTACCGTTAGAGAAGCAAAAGCAGGTGAAACAGCACTCGAAGAAAAAGAACAATTGCAGGCTGATGATATTGAAAATGTAAGAAAATTAAGGGAGATCTATAAAGGCGATGACCTGCAAAGTAAGATCCTGCACGAAGCAGAAATATTGGAAGGCTCGGTGCGCAATACGGGGATCCATGCATCGGCCATCATTATCGCGCCAAAAGACCTGACCGACCTGATACCTGTGGCCACTTCCAAAGAATCCGAATTATGGCTTACCCAGATTGAAGGAGGAACCATTGAAGAGGCCGGTGTAATAAAAATGGACTTCCTGGGATTGAAGACATTGAGCATTTTAAAAACTGCACTGCAACTGATTAGGGAAAATCATGGAGTAACCATTGAAATAGATGACATCCCCCTGAATGATGAAAGAACCTACAAATTGTACCAGCAGGGCGATACCAATGGTACATTCCAGTTTGAAAGTGTGGGTATGCAAAAATATTTGCGCGAACTGAAACCTGATAAATTTGATGACCTGATCGCGATGAATGCCTTGTATCGCCCGGGCCCAATGGCTTATATCCCCGAATACATTGACAGGAAGCATGGCAAAAAACAGGTCTCTTTCGACCTGGCAGATATGGAAGAGATCCTGAAAGAAACCTATGGCATCACGGTGTACCAGGAACAGGTAATGCTGCTTTCCCAAAAACTTGCGAATTTCAGTAAAGGAGACGCCGATGTGTTGCGTAAGGCCATGGGTAAAAAACAAAAGTATGTACTGGATAAAATGAAAGTTCAGTTTGTAGAAGGCGCCACGGCAAAGGGGCATGAAGCGGCGAAACTGGAAAAAATATGGACCGACTGGGAATCTTTTGCTCAATACGCCTTCAATAAATCACATTCTACCTGTTATGCTTTTGTTGCCTATCAGACCGCATACCTGAAAGCACATTACCCGAGTGAGTACATGGCAGCAGTGTTAAATCATGCAGGCAGTATTGACAAGATCACTTTCTTCATGGAAGAGTGCAAACGGATGGGTTTAAAAGTGCTGGGGCCCGATATCAACGAATCACAGAATGGCTTTGCAATAAATAAAAAGGGCGAGATACGTTTTGGCTTCAGCGGCTTAAAAGGTGTGGGGGAAAATGCTATCGAAAACATTATTGAAGAAAGAAATAAACGTGGCACCTTCAACTCTATTTATGATTTAGCAAAGCGTGTTAACCAGCGGGCTGTCAATAAAAAATCATTGGAAAGCCTTGCCTATTCCGGCGCTTTTGATTGCTTTAAAGAGATCACGAGGGCCCAATATTTTTACCAGGCACCCGGTGATATGCAGGGCCTGGAAAAGATATTGAAATTCGGGAGTATCTTCCAGGCACAGAGCGCCAATGCAAACAATACATTATTCGGTGACCTGCAGATGCCCGATATTGTTCCACCAAAATTATCCATTTGTGAACCCTGGCCATTAGCAGTGCAACTGGATTATGAAAAGGAAGTAACGGGCATGTATATGAGCGGGCACCCCCTCGATAATTATACATTTGAAATGAAACATTATAATATTACGCCACTGTCCGATTATAATGAATTTAAAGCTGCGGTAAATATGCACCCGAGCCCTGCCAAACATTTTCGTTTAGCCGGCCTGGTTATTGATGCCCAGCACCGGCTGACGAAAACGGGTAAGAATTTTGGTGTGCTGGTGATAGAAGATTACAGCGGCAAAAGCGAATTTATGTTGTGGAGCGAAGATTATGTGAAGTATACCAATTATCTCGAAAAAGGAATGATCGTCATGGTAGAAGGCGCTTTCAGGCTGCGGTACAACAGTGATCAGTACGATTTTAAATTATCCAAACTGCATTTGCTTGAAACCGTTAAATCCAACCTCACGAAACAGTTGGTGATTGATGTGCAACCGCAATTCTTAAACACGGGTTTCGTGAATTTTATTGACAGGAATGTAAAGGCCAATCCTGGTAAATCATCCCTGAAGTTTAATGTTATAGATTCCCGTAATAACCTTAAAATAGGCATGTACAGCATGGAAAATGGGTTTACCATGAATGATGACCTGGCGGTCTTTTTAAACGAGAATAAGGATATTGAAGTGAGTGTGGTTACAGGTTGAAAGACATATTGTTGAAAGTTGATGGTTGATGGTTTATTCAACTCAAAGACCTATACCATTCACTCGTAACTGTTTTTTAACAGTTACAGATATTGGGAGTTTCAAATAGTTAAGCTCTCTGCAAATAATTTTACTCCAAACTTTCAACTTTCAACTTTATGAACTACTCAATCATAAATATCTCCCTCTTCCCTCCTTCCACACAATCCATATAACCTTTCATGATGTCTTTTAATTCATCGCTCATAGTGGCAGAGCGCATGTTGGCAAAAAAAGCACCCATATCATCTGTTTCTGTTTCTACCACAACAGTCCAGTAATTGCTGACGATATCGGTAAGCACTTTCATATTTTTCATTTGGCCCATCTTCTCAAAATGAGGACCAGCCAGCTTAAACATTTTAACAAGGTCTTTTGCCCTCCCGGGTTTGGCCTGGAATACTTCTCTGATTAGGTACATGGTAATAAGTTTTAGTCTGTAAAGATAGTCTGTGAAAATTGTTAAAGCAAGCGAGGGTTAGGAATTTGTAATTGGGAATTGGGAATTGGGTGCTCCAATTCGCAGAGAATAACTGTTACAAGACCTAATCCCAATTACAAAATCCTAATTCCTTTCAGTGAAATAGGGTTCCAGAAAATACAGAGAATAACTGGTTCAAAACCTAATTCCCAATTACAAATTCCCAATTCCTCTAATATACAACAGCCACATTGTCTCCAATCCCTGTCAATTCTATTTGAGCACATGCTGTGGATATGTCATAACAGCATATTAACCAATTTGGAATTAACTTTGCTCCTCACTTGGAAAGAATCAAAATCAAAATTTTAAAATAATCACTATGGCACACGAATTCACAGACGCGAACTTTAAGACCGACGTATTGGACTCTTCTCAATTATCCGTAATTGACTTTTGGGCAGAATGGTGCGGCCCCTGCCGTGCAATTGCCCCTTTGATGGAGGAACTGGCTAAGGAATATGATGGAAGAGTAAATGTAGGAAAGGTAAATGTTGACCACAACCCGCAGGTTTCCATGAACTATGGCATTACCAGTATACCTGCCATACTTTTTGTCAAAGGCGGACAGGTGGTGGATAAATTAGTGGGCGCACAACCCAAGGCTAATTTTGTAAAGAAAATAGAGCAGCATAAATAATGATCGCTGATTTAAATGATTTCACTGATTTCGCAGAAAGCTCTCCAATTGATGGAGAGTTTTTTAATTTTTATACAGTACCCAATCGGCGAAATCTGTGCAATCACCTAAATCTGCGATTCTAATCAGTACCTTAATGCAGCACATTACCGATTGCATTGGGATCATGTTTGTATCTGAATATAATTCCAAAAAGCACAGCTACCACTAATGCATAACCTGCAAAAATATACCATATAGTAGACCAGTCAGTAACTGCACCAGTCGTAAATCTCTGTATCATCCATCCACTTCCGTAACTGCCGATCATAGCGCCAATACCATTTGTAACCATCATAAAAAGTCCTTGTGCACTACCTCTCATAGAAGGCGGCGCTTCCTTTTCCACAAATAAAGAGCCAGAGATATTAAAGAAATCAAAGGCCATACCATAAACGATCATTGATAAGACAAGAAAAACCAGGCCTGGACCAGGGTTGCCTATTCCAAACAGTGCGAACCTGAATACCCAGGCAAACATGCTCATCAGCATCACTTTTTTTATACCAAACCTTCGTAAGAAAAAAGGTATGGTTATGATAAACAGTGTTTCTGAAATCTGAGAGATGGAAACTAAAATGTTCGGATATTTGACTCCAAAACTATCCGCGAATGCAGGAGTGCTTTTGAAATGGTCGAGAAAACTAACACCCCATTGATTCGTAATCTGTAACGCCGCACCGAGAAACATAGAGAAAAGAAAGAAGATCGCCATTTTGGAATTTTTGAATAAAACAAATGCGTCCAAACCAAGAGCAGAAAAAAGCGATTTTTTACCAGCCGATATTGATGGTTTGCATGGAGGAAGTGTAAAACAATATAATCCCGTTATCAGTGCATTGATCGCCGCAAATTTTAATTGAGTTGAGCTCAGTGTCCAGTGCATAAGGTCGGTAATCCACATGGCACAAATAAAACCAATTGTACCCCACACTCTTATCGGAGGAAAATCCTTTTGCGGATTCATTCCGTTATTCTGCAGAACATGATATGAAACGGCATTATTTAATGAGATGGTCGGCATATAAGCCATGCAAACACCTAACATTGCCCAAAACATGGTAGCCGGAGTTCCAACAGTTGAAGTATAATACAAAAGCCCCGCGCCGGCAATATGGCACAACCCTAATAAACGTTCAGAATTCATGAAACGATCGGCAACAATTCCAAGGATTGCCGGCATGAAGATGGAAGCAATACCAAGTGTGAGAAATACATCTCCTATTTGCCGCCCTTCGAAATGAAGCGTAACATACATATACCCCCCCAAAGATGTCAGGTAACTACCCCATATAAAGAATTGAAGAAAGTTGACAATAGTCAATCGGAATTTTAAATTCATAAGCAAGATTTTGATAGGGGAAGATATACATTTATTCCAAAATTCTGCTGATAAACTTATCAGTTTTAAATTGTTGGTTCGTTTTGCATGGAAGAAATAAAATACTGCCAATTTTAATCCTACAATTCTCCACACCCACTCCATTTCATCCTAACTTTGCAGAAAATTTACCGGATGATCACTTCCATAGATACAATCATTAATTCCACTTCTGATACCGGCCTTCAACAGATCGCGGAAAAAGTAAAGAAAAGTGAGCGCATCACTGATGCTGAAGGTATCCTGCTTTTTGAAAAAGGCAGCCTTGCTTTTGTGGGTGCATTAGCGAATTTTATCAGGGAAAGGCTGCACGGCAATACAACCTATTTCAACCGCAATTTTCATATTGAGCCAACCAATGTTTGTGTGTTCAGTTGCGCATTCTGTTCTTACTCCCGACTGTATGCGTATAAGGAAGATGGCTGGGAACTGAGTATTGAACAAATGCTGGATATTGTAAAGACATATGATGGCAAGCCCATCACTGAAGTACATATCGTGGGCGGCGTGCATCCCAAAATGAACATGGCTTATTTTATTGAACTGATGCAAAAGATAAAAGCACACCGGCCGGGACTGCACGTAAAAGCATTTACGGCCGTGGAACTGGACTACATGTTCCGAAAAGCAAAACTGAGTATTGAAGAAGGCATGAAGCAATTGCACGCTGCCGGCCTTGATAGTTTGCCCGGTGGTGGTGCCGAAATTTTTGCCCCGGAAATACGGGAACGGATATGCGCAGATAAAGTAGATGCGGCTGGCTGGCTGGCCATTCATGAAACAGCGCATCATTTAGGCATGCACAGTAACGCCACCATGCTCTATGGGCATATCGAAAAATATGAGCACCGCATAGACCATATGAGAAGATTGAGGGAATTGCAGGATAAAACGGGCGGTTTCAATACTTTCATTCCTTTAAAATTCAGGAATAAGGATAATGATATGAATCATGTTCCGGAAAGTACCATCACAGAAGATATGAGGCTCTATGCCATCGCAAGGATCTACCTCGATAATTTTCCTCATCTTAAAGCCTACTGGCCGATGCTGGGCAGGCAGCATGCACAACTAAGCCTTTCTTTTGGCGTGAATGACATTGACGGCACCATTGATGACTCCACTAAAATTTACAGCATGGCAGGAAGCGAAGAACAAAAACCTGCGATGAGCACGGAAGAACTGGTTACGCTCATTAAACAGGTAAAACGCCAGCCGGTAGAAAGAGATACATTGTATAATGTGGTGAAGGATTATAGCGAGGTAGAATTTTTTGATGCACAACTCAATTAGAATTGATAATTAAAAATTAATAATTAATAATTTTTTGAAGCGAAGCGTTTTTTATTTCTTTGAATATTAAGCTGGCTGAAGAGACATAATTCACTGCGTACTTTCTCAAATTCTACAGCCTTCGCCGAATTGAAGGAATTATTAATTTTTAAATATTAATTCTTAATTAAAAAAGCTCCGGCTCCACATTATCTTTCCCCTTACCTCCATTTCAACGGATTTACAGTAGTTGGCATCACCATAATAAAATCTGTGTTGTCGTTTTATAGTGCTATCTTTAAAGAACAACCAAATTCTCTATCCTGGAATATCTAAAATCTTCCTGTTACTAAACATTCTGCAATTACCTGGTGGTCTGCATTTTACAATTGCCGCTACCAGTACTTTCTGCCTGATAAGGATTTGTACAAACAAGCGAACATTATTGGAGAAAATTATTTTTAAAGCATTCGGGTATCCCTTAAAGATAGCTTCAACGGATGATTCCTGTTAACTAAGTCACAATTTACAATAACAACTGCCGGTGATCCCGGTATTTCGCTATTGATTTAATAAAGTTAAGTATAGAAGAAACATAAGATAAATTATCAAACGAGGTTATGCATCCAATAAAAAAAACGAATGAGTTAATTATTTCAAAAAAAAACTTGCGTTTCAAAATAAAGAAAAAGAGGCCGCCGCATTAAGTATATCCGCTATTGTGGATAATACAGAAGGCAAAAAAGATGAAGCATATATGGAGTACCTTGCTGCCATCGTAGCATCATCTGATGATGCCATTATCAGCAAATCCCTTGATGGAACTATAACTAGTTGGAACAGGGGTGGTGAAAAAATGTTTGGATACTCAGCAAAGCAGGCAATGGGTAAACATATTTCTTTGATCATTCCGCCGGAATATTTCAATGAGGAAAAGAACATCCTTGACAGAATACGCAATAACGAAACTATTGATCATTTCGAAACCGTGCGAATCAAAAAAAGTGGCGAACAATTTTATGTTTCCCTTACGGTATCTCCCCTGAAGGATCGGACAGGAATGATTATAGGGATTTCCACAATTGCCCGGGACATTACTGCCAGGAAAAAATCTGAAACGGAATTTGTACTTATTAACAAAGAACTTGCCTTTCAAAATGAGGAGAAAGAAAACCGGGCGGCAGAGCTGATCATCGCCAATAAGGAGCTTGCCTTTCAGAATGAGGAGAAAGAAAACCGGGCGGCAGAGCTGATCATCGCCAATAAAGAACTTGCCTTTCAAAATGAGGAGAAAGAAAACCGGGCGGCAGAGCTGATCATCGCCAATAAAGAGCTTGCCTTTCAAAATGAGGAGAAAGAAATCAGGGCGGCAGAATTGATCATTGCCAATAAGGAGCTTGCTTTTCAAAATAATAAGAAAGAAATGCGGGCGGCAGAATTGGTGATTGCCAATAAAGAACTTGCTTTTCAAAATGAAGAGAAGGAAAAACGCGCTGCAGAGTTGATTATGGCCAACAACGATCTTAAAATTTCAAAAGAACAGATCATAGAGGTGAATAAAGAGCTGGAATCATTTTTTTACCAGCTTAAAAAATCAGAAAAACGTTACAGCGACCTTTTCTATTTAAGCCCGCAACCGATGTGGGTGTTCGACACGGAAACATTGGGGTTTGTTCAGGTTAATAAAGCTGCCACAGACCTTTATGGTTATAGCCAGGAAGAATTTATGAACATGACGTTGCTGGATATTAACCGGGAAGAAGATATTCTCCAGGTAAAAGAGGATATCATGGCCGAGCTTGCTGACGATAGTATTTTCAAAAAAACGATCTGTCACCGTAAAAAATCGGGCGAGATCATTGAAGTGGAGATTTACAGCACACCAATAATAATAAATAATAAAAATCTCAGGTCAGTAATTGCGATCGATGTTACTGAAAAAAACCAGTTTGAAAATAAAATAACCCGGGCGATCATAAAAACCCAGGAAGATGAGCGTCATGAAATTGGCGCCGAACTGCATGATAATGTTTGCCAGTTGCTCGTGGTCAGCAAGCTTAATTTTGGAATGGTCAAGGAGTCCATAAAATCATCAAAAATCGTATTATTCAGCCAGGGAATTGAATATATCAGCATGGCATTGGAAGAAATAAGAAATCTTTCACACCGGTTGGCTCCGGCATTTTTTGATGAATCAACCCTGGAAGAAGCTTTCGAAAAACTGTTTATTACTTTTGACGTAGAAAAGAAATTCAAAATTTTACTCCGCTTTGATGATGCCGTTAAAAAATATCCGCTTCCCGTTGAGCTACAATTAAACCTTTACAGGATTCTGCAGGAGCAATTAAGAAATATTCAAAAATACGCCAGGGCTGATTTAATTGAAGTTGATTTACTCATTTTTAATAATAAGCTTAAAATGACGATATCAGATGATGGTATAGGATTTAATGTGAATACGGTAAAAGAAGGCATTGGCCTGGCAAATATGAAAAGACGTGCGGAATTATTTTCCGGTAAATTCAGTATCGATTCCTCTCGGGGTAAAGGCTGTACTGTAGTAATAGATATTCCCCTGAGAGAAAATAAATAAATGTTGAATGTAAAATAATAAATGTAAAATGTAAAAGTTGAGCAGTTTTTATAATTTGGGGACTCTTCAAATGAGTGAAATCTTCAACTTTTACATTTTACATTCAGCATTTAATCTTTTACATTTTAAAAAAGTTCCGGCTGCACATTATCTTTCCCCCTACCCTCCCACTCCATTTCAACGGATTTGCTGTAGTCTGCAAGCTTTGCCCCGAGCGCCTTCCAGCCCATCACTTCCACTACTTTGGCGATCTTTATTTTTGCCTTACGAACCTGCGAGCCCCTGCCACTTTGGATGGCAAGGATGGGTTCTTCATCCGTGGTAACAGCTTCCAGATAATTTTCATCACCTTCCTTTATAAAGAAAAATTTATTGTGCAATGTGGTGGTCTCAATTTTAAATCGCTTTACACTGAACTGTACTTTTTCCTTATCGTAATATATCGCTGAGATGATCTTATCAGGGTTGAATTTTTCCAGCAGTAATACTTTTTCGGTATCAAAGCGCTGGGTTAATTCCTGGTCGGTGATCTCATAATTGCCATCATGGTAAATGACCAGCAACCGGTCTTCCGCATCAAACTTACCAAGGTACTCTCCTTTTTCATCGCTGTTCAACCTTCCGAACTTATTATCAAACCACAATTTCTTTGCATCCAGTGTGGAATTCCCGGCTTCTTTGAATTTTACTGATTTGATAGGATACTTGGTCACCTGGTTGCCGATGCTGCCCCGGCCCTTGATCTCCATTTCTTCAAAATAAAATTCCAGTTCTTTATTTCTTGCACTGCAATTAGGACTTAAAATGATCTTTATCACTTCTGCCTCTCCATTGGCATTGGCGGTAAAATAATGCACCCTGCTTTTTTCAGAGCCCCTGGTCAGGTCGTATTCCTTATCCCTGGTAATACCGGTAACGTTAAAACGCTTTGCATAACTCACCCCGGTCTTCCCGTCTACGTAGATCATATTGTAGGTAGTGCGTTCGTCGTTTTTCTGGAAAACGGCTACGTGCAGGATGTCTTTGCCGATAAATGCCTTCTCAGATACCTTCACCACTTTCATGATACCGCCCCTCGTAAAGGCAATGATATCATCCAGGTCCGACACTTCGGTTACCAGTTCATCTTTCTTTAAACCTGTGCCGATAAATCCATCCGCATAATTTACATATAACTTGGTGTTGGCAATGGCTACGGATTTTGCCTCAATGGTATCAAAGGGTTTGATCTCTGTTTTACGCTCCCGGCCCTTGCCATATTTTTTCAGCAGGTTCTCATAATATGCCACGGCATAATCTGTGAGATTGGCCAGGTCGTGTTTTACCTGTTTAATATCGGCTTCAAGGCCCTTTATCTGTTCATTCAGTTCATCAATATCCAGCCGGTAGATACGGCGTACAGGCTTTTCCGTTAACTTGATGATGTCTTCTTTTGTGATGGCCCGTTTCAGTTGTTTTTTAAATGGCGTGAAAGCCGTATCGATCGCTGCCAGCACTTTATCCCATGTCTCATGCTTCTTTTCAAGTTCCTTATATATCTTTTCCTCAAAGAATATTTTTTCGAGAGAAGTATAATGCCATTTTTCCTGCAGCTCGGATAATTTTATTTCCAGTTCACGGCGTAACAGGTCTTTTGTATTATCCGTAGCCACTTTCAATAATTCATGCACACCCAGGAACTGCGGCTTATCTTTTACAATTACACAGCAATTGGGCGAAATGCCCACTTCACAATCCGTAAAGGCATAGAGGGCGTCAATAGTGATATCCGGCGAAATGCCCGCTGCCAGTTCAATAATGATCTCTACATCGGCGGCGGTATGATCCGTAACTTTTTTTATTTTTATTTTTCCCTGGTCATTGGCTTTTACAATGCTTTCCATCAGCTGGGTGGTGGTAACGCCAAAGGGTACACTCTTTATCACCAGTGTTTTTTTATCCTGTTCTTCAATGAATGCCCTTACCCTTATTTTGCCACCCCTTTTTCCTTCATTGTAATTTCCGGCATCCATGGAGCCACCCGTTTGAAAATCGGGAAGCAATTCAAAACGCCTTCCCCTTAAACATTTAATGGATGCTTCGATCAATTCGCAGAAATTATGCGGAAGTATCTTTGTGGCCAGGCCCACAGCAATACCTTCGGCGCCCTGTGCAAGCAATAAGGGAAATTTCATCGGCAACGTAACCGGTTCATTCTTTCTTCCATCATAACTCAATGCCCAGTCGGTTGTTTTTGTGTTGAAAGCCACTTCTAAAGCAAATTTGCTCAACCTTGCTTCGATATATCTTGATGCAGCGGCATCATCACCGGTGCGCACATCACCCCAGTTACCCTGTGTTTCGATCAGCAGTTCTTTTTGTCCAAGGTTCACCAATGCGTCCCCAATGCTTGCATCACCGTGGGGATGATATTGCATGCTTTGCCCGATGATATTGGCCACTTTATTAAAACGGCCATCATCCATTTCCTTCATCGCGTGCAGGATGCGGCGCTGTACGGGTTTCAGGCCGTCTTCAATAGCGGGCACGGCTCTTTCCAGTATCACATAACTGGCATAATCCAAAAACCAGGTTTTGTACTGGCCGCCGATGCCGGTATCGGTGTGAGAATATTCTTCTTTATTTTTACTTTTTGCCATTTTTTAATTAAATAGTCATTGGGTCATTGGTCATTCAGTCATAGGGTCATTGGTCATGAAGATGCACTAATTATGGTACTGACTTTATGACCAATGACTTATTATACTCTTCAATTATTTATACTCTGCAATCAATGACCAATGACCTACCGAGCACTTATTATTTTCTTCATTTCTTCCCAATCGTTCCCAAATGCGTATACTTAAATCCTTCTGCATATTTCAATCCATAGCCAAAGAACCTGTCCATGGAAGAATGCCCGAATAAAATTATTCCAATAACCTGTATCAGCCCGTAATTGAAAAACAATCCGATCAAAAAAACGATACCGGCAATTCCCTTATGATGAAATATATCGTAGCTCACTGCACCCCCACTGTTTCCTGCCAGGTAACCGAGCATGCTGATATCTGGTCCCAGCGCCAATATTAAATAGTACCACCAATCTACTTTCAGTAAATACAAGGCGTAAATACTGACCGCGAGCATGATGAGTTCTTCCAGTTTAATTAATGTTTTCATAAAAAAGGATCAGTTTATGATTTATTTTTTTCATTGGTCATTAGTCATGAGGTCATTGAGTCATGAAGAGCCGAAAACCCCAATAATTGTTTATGACCAATGACCAATTTTACTCTTCGTAATTTTTGCTCTCGTACTAGTGACCAATGACCTATTGAACTTCAGCTTTCAACTTCACTTCAAAATCCTTCATATTCCCCAGCTTCCCCTGCACATCAAACAGTTCCTGTGCGATCATTAACTTCAATCGCCATAATAAATAAGCATCTCCCGTTGGATGTTTTGCCTTGCTTAAATAATGATAAATGATCTTTGATGCTTTCTGCCAGTCACCTGTAATAAATTTCTTCAGTTCGCTATCATAAAAATCAAGATCTTCCTGGATCAGTTTTTTTCCGCCTTCCAGCAAACGGATGCCTTTATTTTCATCACATATCTTTGTCCATTCATCAGGATCCACTTCAAATTCACTGAGGGTAATTTCCCTGGCTAATTTTTTTGCCTTTACAAATTCTTTGGCGGGTATATCATATAAATTAACAGGATAAAAAAGATTTCCTTTCTCATTCAGGAAGGGCAGGTTATTCAGGTATAATATAAAGATCCTGCCCGCGTAATCTTTTAACTGGCTTACCAGCCAATAGTAACCGGATACATCGTGTTTATTTTGTGCGGCCCATATCCAAACATGTTCTTCGGGATTTGCATCCAGCCGCTGTATTAATTCAGCCACCATTTGATTATCATCGATCTCTTCTTTATCCAAGAGGCCTTCATAATCACCACCGGCCAGTACTTCCCGCCACCACTCTCTCCTGTTTACAATGCCTTCTTCCGTATATATATTCGCCAAAGACCCTACTGCAAAATCGTCTTTGATCTGTACAATATCGCCAATAAGACTTTCGTCCAATTCAAAACTTTTTTGTAAAGCGTCTATGTCTGCTTCCTGGAATACAATATGTATCATTTTCAATTTTTTATTCTGAACATTATCTTCTCAACGAATGTTATTTTAATCATCGGTATTATCCTGTTGATAAGCTGATGTATATCCCACAAAGACGCAAAGGTCACAAAGTATTTTTCTTTGTGTTCTTCGTGGCTTTGTGGGAAAACAGTTGCGACATAATTATCTTAATTTTCCACCAGGTCCAATTCCACCTTCAAATTCTCAATAATAAAATCCTGCCTGTTGGGCGTGTTCTTTCCCATATAATATTCCAGTAATTGCTGGATATGTGTTTCGGGCAATAACATCACCGGTTGCAATTTCATATCACTTCCAATGAATCTTGCAAACTCATCCGGGCTGATCTCTCCCAATCCTTTGAACCTTGTGGTCTCCGGTTTATGACCCAGCTTTCTTGTTGCTTCCTGCTTTTCAGTTTCATTATAACAATAGATGGTTTCCTGTTTATTTCTTACGCGGAACAAAGGCGTTTCCAAAATATATACATGGCCATTCTTTACCAGGTCCGGAAAGAATTGCAAAAAGAAGGTCATCAGCAACAACCGGATGTGCATACCATCCACATCAGCATCCGTGGCAAAAACAATATTATTATACCGCAATCCGTCATATCCTTCTTCAATATTCAATGCATGCTGCAGTAAATTGAACTCTTCATTTTCATACACAACTTTTTTCGTCAGGCCAAAACAGTTCAATGGTTTGCCGCGTAAGCTAAACACCGCCTGCGTTTCCACGCTCCTTGCCTTGGTGATGCTGCCACTGGCACTATCACCTTCAGTAATAAAAATGGTGCTTTCTTTTTGCTTTTCGGCTATCTTATTTTTATCCTTACCCGTGACTTCATCATTGTAATGGAATTTACAATCGCGCAGTTTCTTATTGTGCAGGTTGGCTTTCTTGGCTCTTTCATTGGCGAGTTTCTTTATGCCGGCAAGTTCTTTTCTTTCGTGTTCATTCTGTTCAATTCTTTTCTTTAATGCTTCAGCGGTGGCGGGATTACGGTGCAGATAATTATCCAGTTCCTTCCCCAAAAAATCGCCGATGAAATTGCGCATCGAAGGGCCACCATCATACACGGTTTGTGATCCCAGTTTTGTCTTGGTCTGGCTTTCAAAAACGGGCTCCTGCACCCGGATGCTCAATGCCACGCATATACTGCCACGGATATCCGCAGCGTCATAATCTTTTTTATAAAAGTCGCGGATCGTTTTTACATAACCTTCCCGGAAAGCCGCCAGGTGCGTGCCACCCTGCGTGGTGAACTGCCCGTTCACAAAACTATAATACTCTTCACCATAAGAATTGGCATGCGTGACCGCTATTTCAATATCCTCTCCTTTTAGATGAATGATGGGATAGCGGATCTCATCTTCATTGGTCTTGCGCTGCAACAGGTCAAGCAACCCGTTCTTGCTCACATAACGTTTACCATTCAGGTTCATCACCAGCCCGGCATTCAGGTAGCAGTAATTCCAGAACTGGTTGTCTAAATATTCCTGCACAAAATGGAATTTCTTGAACACTGATTCATCGGGAATAAATGTGATCAGTGTTCCGTTCTGTTCAGTACTTTTTGCTTCCTTGTATTCTTTGATCAAAATACCTTTTTCAAACTCTGCTGTTTTTTCTTTTCCTTCACGGATCGCCGTTACTTTAAAATAATTGCTAAGCGCATTCACGGCCTTGCTGCCTACGCCATTCAGTCCCACACTTTTTTGAAATGCTTTGCTGTCGTATTTTGCGCCGGTATTTATTTTACTCACCACGTCCACCACTTTGCCCAATGGTATACCCCTGCCGTAATCTCTTACCGTAATCGTTTTACCTTCAATGGTAACGTCCACATGTTTCCCATAACCCATGGTATGTTCATCAATGCAATTGTCGATCGTTTCTTTCAGGAGAACATAAATGCCATCATCAGGGCTGCTGCCATCACCCAGTTTACCAATGTACATGCCGGGGCGCAGGCGGATATGTTCGCGCCAGTCGAGGCTGCGGATGGAGTCTTCGGTATAATCAAAAAGGTCTTTTTCTGCCATGCCCCTAACCCCTAAAGGAGAATTATTGTATTTTGTTATAAATTTTGTTCCCGGCTTTTATTTTTCAATTAGACTTCGGTGGCGTCGCACTCTTGTACGACAAATCTTTATTCAGCAATGATAGAACGCAGATTTTCATGATCTTCACGAGGAATCATGATAAATCATAAAAATCATGAAGATCTGCATTCTATTCAACGTGCGAATATACCGGAATGAAGGCAGTTTCAGCAGTAGTGAATTATCCACATAAAATACAAAATGTGCGAAAATAATATATTAGCTATCCCACGAATTTTTACGAATTACACGAATGATTTTTTTCTCCTCACAAAGAAGTCAATTAGTGCATAATTCCGTAATTCGTAAAAATTCGTGTTATAAATCATAATTTCTTAATTTGTGTAATCCGATAGAATTCGTGTTATAACTTTCTTTAGCTTTATACAAATCATTTTACATGGATCTTGATCTTACCGGCAAGACAGCCGTTGTTTGTGGCAGCACGCAGGGACTGGGCTATGCCAGTGCAGTTGAATTGGCTTTATTAGGTTGTGCTGTGGTATTAATGGCACGCAATGAAGAAAAACTCAGGAATGCGGTTAAGACTTTGGATAGCACTAAAGGACAAGTACACAGTTACCTGGTTGCCGATTTTTCGAATACGAGTGTTGTCAAAAATGTAATTGACGGATTTATACAAAACAATACCGTTCATATCTTAATAAACAATACCGGCGGGCCTCCGGGCGGTACAGCATTAAATGCCAAGGCGGAAGAATTTTTAGCCGCTTTCAACAACCACCTGGTCAATAATCATCATCTGGTGCAGGCCGTTGTTCCGGGAATGAAGGCTGCGGGCTTTGGAAGGATCATCAATATCATTTCCACTTCTGTAAAAATTCCTATTGCGGGATTGGGTGTCAGCAATACTATCCGTGCCGCTGTGGCCAACTGGGCAAAAACACTGGCAACCGAACTGGGACCTTTTGGAATAACCGTTAATAATGTATTGCCCGGATTTACCAAAACTTCCAGGGCAGATTATGTGATCAGCAATAAGGCTAAGAGCAGCGGCAAGACAGAAGAAGACATTATGAAAGAACTGGTAAATGAAATTCCGGCGGGGAGGATCGGTGAGCCAGGAGAGTTTGGCGCTACAGTAGCTTTTTTATGTTCGCCCGCAGCAGCATATATTAATGGTATTAACCTGCCGGTTGACGGAGGAAGGCTGGGATGTTTATAAAAAATGTCTTTGTTACCCCTACAGCGGTTGTACTATAAGCGGTAATTAAATGAAAATAAAAAATGTGTAAAATAATAGTAGGCAAATATCTCATTTTAGAAATTATATTGATACTTTAGCCAACTATTATTTAACCAAAAACAAAAAAAATGAAATTATTCAGATTATCATCAGCAGTTTTAATAATGGCTGCATTGCTTTTCACAGGATGCAAAGGAAAATCAGCAAAAGACCTTATCGTTAACAAATGGAAGTTAACAGACGTATCGGGCGAGGGCGCCAAGGGAATGTCTGATGCAGAAAAAAAAGAAATGACAGATAAATTAGTGATGGAATTTACCAAAGACGGCAAGTGCAGTATGAGCGGCCAGGGCGATACTCCAAAAACCGGTACTTACACTATGAGTGATGATGGAAAAACATTATCATTAACACAGGAAGGAGATACTAAATCTGAGGCGCAGGATGTAAATGAATTAACTTCCAGTAAATTGGTAATTACGGATGCTAAAGACAAAATGATAATGACTTTCTCGCCTAAATAAATTGCTTTTCAAAAACTATTATTTTTTAAAGGCCACCCCGCGTCAGGCGGGATGGCTTTTTTTTGTAGCTTAGTTAAAACATTTTTTATGAAAAAACTATTTCTTTCTGCAAGCAGTATCATCTTCATTCAATTCTTTTCATTTGCACAATTTTTTAAAAAAGATGAAGCTTTTACACATACTTTTTCAATTGTAGCAAGGGATCCCATTACGGGTGAGATGGCAGTGGGTGTGCAAAGCCACTGGTTTAGTGTTGGCACGGCCGTACCGTGGGGTGAAGCGGGTGTTGGTGTAGTAGCCACGCAATCATTTGTAAATAAAAGTTATGGCCTCAAAGGGCTTGAACTGATGAAACATGGTAAGACAGCTCCCGAAGCCTTAAAAGAATTACTCGCGCTCGATTCGGGCCGGGAAGTAAGGCAGGTGGCCATGATCGATGTGAAGGGCAATGTAAATTCCTTTACCGGAAAAAACTGTATTGATCACGCAGGTAATATTGTTGGAAAAAATTATTCGGTGCAAAGCAATATGATGCTTACGGATAAAGTATGCGGTGCCATGTCCAAAGCCTTTGAAGGCAGTGAAGGAAAACCACTGGCCGAAAGAGTAATGCTGTCATTGCAGGCTGCACAGGCGGTGGGCGGAGATATCCGTGGAAAACAATCCGCTGCCATACTGGTGGTGGGAGGTAAAAGTCACGGGCAGCCCTGGAACGAAAAAGGGATCGACCTCAGGGTGGATGATAATGAAAAACCACTTGTTGAATTAGAAAGGCTGCTGCGGTTATACCGCGCTTATGAACACATGGATAAGGGCGACCTGGCCACAGAAAAGAATGATATGAAACTGGCTATGGATGAATACGGCGCTGCTATGAAAATGTTTCCAAAGAATTTAGAGATGCAATACTGGACAGCCATTACACTCGCCAATAATAAAAAAGTGGATGAAGCGGCGTCCATGTTACAAAAGATCTATAAACAGGATGCCCACTGGAGGGAATTGACCAGGCGTTTGCCGAAAGTAAATTTATTAACCGTGTCGGAAACCGATTTAAAGAAATTAATGAAGTAATTGGGGGAGAGATACTAGATACTGGATACTTGATACTGGATCAAGAGCCTGCGAAATAGTTAGTATAAACTGGGTATGTGAAAGCCAGTTTTTCAATATTATAAAAGACCTTCGATAATTGAGCCGCATCGAGTATCCAATATCAAGTATCCGGTATTAAATAAATGAAACAAATTTTCATGTTACAATACTTTAATTTTGTATAATAAGTCCACGAAGATGAAATACACACTATATAGCATATTGCCTTTATTAATTTCCATGCTGCTGATCAACTGTAACGCACAAACGAAAACCAGTTTAACAGCAGATGAGTTTGAAATGCAGGTGAACAACAAGGATTCTATCCAGTTACTGGACGTAAGGACGCCCGGTGAATATTATTCGGGCCATATCAAAAATGCATTACAGGCCGACTGGAACGACCCCAAAGAATTTGACAGGAGAATTGCTTATGTGGACAAGGACAAACCCGTGTACGTGTATTGCCTTGCCGGCGGAAGAAGTGCCGCTGCCGCTGTTAAGATGAGAAATATGGGATACAAAAATGTATATGAACTGAAAGGCGGTATCAATGCATGGAAAGCAGGCAATAAAACACTTGAAGGAAAAACGACAGCACTACAAATGAGTATAGAAGCATTCAATAAGTCCATCAACAGTTCACATGAGGTATTGGTTGATTTTGGCGCAGCCTGGTGCCCGCCATGCAAATTGATGGAGCCGGTATTAAAAAATATTCAGGTTAAGAACCCGGGCAAATTCAGTTTGCTGAAAGTAGATGGCGGCAATGATGAAGATATCATGCAACAATATAAGGTAACCGCATTACCCGTGTTCATCATTTTCAGGGATGGAAAACCCGTTTGGCGAAAAGACGGGATCGTGGATGAGAAGGAATTGACGGAGCAATTACAATAATGTAAAATATTAAATGTTGAATATAAAATGTAAAAGTTTCAGGGTTCAATAATTTCAAAAACTTACTATATCAAAAGCTCCCCGCCTTTTACATTTTACATTTATTATTTTGCATTTTACATTTAATTATTTCATATACCCCAGCTTTTTCCACGCTTCCACTCCCTTTTTCAACATGGCTGTCAATTCTTTTACATTTACCTGCTCTGGTTTTTTAATATTGAAACAAGTTTTCCCTTTTAAACATTTTGCCATAGAGGGGATCAGGTCAATAAAATCTTTTTCATGATAGTAAATAGGGAAAAAGTAAAAACTGATCATATCCTTTCTTGCCACTACGGAAGAAAAATACATTCCCGGCACAATTGTTTTTTTATGGCCGTAAGGAACGGGTTTGTTTCCCATTAATTCGTATACGCCTTCTTTGTCCTTACAGGCCACCATTGGCGGGCACTGCTTTTTGAGTACTGACTTTATGGAATCAAATATCTGGTTCCGGATTTCGGTTGTTAACGGCATGGTTGTATATTTTTTAAAACTACTCATCCGGGATAATTAACAATTAAGAATTAATAATTAATAATTTTTCAAGCCATAGTACTAAACGATAAACAAGATATTCTTCTGTCTAAAGGAATTATTAATTTTTAATTCTTAATTACTTCAATCCTGCGAGTGTGCTTTTACAAAATCACTGACCAGGTAACTGATCAGCTTGGCTGTGGAATCATCTTTTCTACCGTCGGCCAGTTGGGTGGCGCCCTCACAGATATGCACATACGCAACTTTCGCATCCGTGGCAGTAAAGTTCATGTACTGCCTTGCGTGCAGGGCGCTGATACCACTGGGTGTACCCGCGCTGCTCAGCACATTTTCTATGCTGTCAAGATCAAGTTCAATACCTGTTAACGTATCTTTTGTAAAACCCGTAGCATGAGCCATTGCCTGTATAAAATTTTTCCGTTCATGAATAAATATCTCTTCATAACTGATATAATCGAGGAAAGGATTATTATGAATATCCATCAACAGGTTCTGTGAAATATAATTTTCGTGTAGCCCTACGATGCAGTATTTACCCAGGTAACCGTCTTCTTCGGCATAACGGAACCCGTTGCCGCTATGCCTTCCTTCAGATACGGCATAGTCGGAATGAGCGTCCAGGTTAATGCAGTTGATCTGCGCCAACGGTATCATTTCCGCTTTGTGAAGGCCCTTTGCCACGCCTTTGATGATGGGATAAGAATTATTATGTCCCCCGCCGATAACAATGGGTATCTTTTTACAGGATGCGATAACCTTCAGCATACTCTCCACTTCCTCATCAATGATATTCACTGCACGCCGGTAAGCCTCCATCAGTTCATCAGGATTATACGCATTGTTCTCAATCAGGTATTTCAGGTCTCCAAAATCAAAATGGCCCAGCAGTAAAATATTATCGCCGGTTAAGAAATCATTACTTTTTATATTTAAAAAAGAAGACAAAAAGGGCAGCCAGCAGGTATCAGCCCCGCCAATGCCATAATTGGCCTTAACACCGATGTCTTCGGGTATGCCTAACAGTATATATTTTGCCGCTGATTGCTGTAATACTTCCGGCCATTCTCCATCTGTTTTTAGATATTGGAGGCGTTCCCCCACCCTGGTTTCAAAACGGCGAACTTTAGTAAGTGATAAAATATCTTCTTTGGAATAAAACTTGAAGTGTTTCATCATGGCAAGGTAGGAAAATTATGAATAAGTATGGATGACACGAATTATACGAATTAAGGCGAATGAAATTGATCAGCAATTCGTGTACTCAACTAAGAGATCAGGCCGGATTTTGAATGTTCATCCTTGCAGCTGCCTCCATACACCATAACAATTCATTCAAAAAAACCTGTGCACGTTTATCCGTTCCCGTTATATCTGAAGGGATCCCCTTCTCATCAAATGCATCCTGCACTTTTGGAACGGGAAACATTGCAGGAACCGTCCAGGCCCTGATCTTCCACAAGGAAAACTGCAGGGAAGTAATGACCTGCGATCCGCCGAAAATGCCATTTGATACTGTTGAAATGGCAATGGGTTTCCGATGCCATTCATCATACAAAAGGTCCACCACGTTCTTTAAACTTGCAGGGTATCCGCCATTGTATTCGGGCGTAACGATCAGCATGCCATTGGCGGCTTTTACTTTTGCTGCAAATTCCAGCGCACTTGGTTGTGGATCTGCTTGCAACCAAAGCCGTTCATTAAAAACAGGGAATTGGTATTCATTGAGGTCCAGCATCTCCACTGTAGCCATATTATTTGCTTCAATGAATTGTTTAAAATATAAAGCCACCCGGTGACTATTGCGCGCAGTGCGAACACTGGCAGATATTATTGCGATATGATTCATGCGATATTATTTTGGCCTTCTTTTTTTTGCAGAAATTGATTTGGTGATCGTCTGTCCTTTTATGATTTGTTTCCCTTCTTTTAGTTTTCCGAGTGAATTGGCATAAGCTTCTTTCAGCAATTTGGTAATATAGGTTTTGGGGAAATCCTTATTATTATACACTTTGATGTACCGGTATTGGTTGCCCTTCCCTTCTAATTTTTTTTCAGGGTCAGCGATTTGGTTGCCCCAGTAAAAACCAAAGTGCACATACCCCTTACCGAAGACTGCTATGGAACAAAAAGTATCTCCTAACCTGTCGGATGTAGACCATCCAAATGCGAGGGCATTATAATTATCATAGATCAGTTCATTGCACCTGGGATACAGCTTCCATACGAATTCTCTTAACCATAGTGCCAGTTCTTTGTTCTCCTCAGAAAATGGCAGCATGAATTTCAACAGGTCTTTGGTATCTTCTTTGCCCATATTGGTTTGTTTTGGATCAGGTGCAATATGTGGGACGCTGCAGCATTTGAATTCATAGCCCCCCCCGTTCGCCCTGGCGGATACATGCCCCAATGATCTGCATTAAAGAAACGAATTTTTATTTAAACCCAAAAGCAAAACTTGCACCGCTCATAAAAGAGATCTTATCTTTTCTGTTAATTCCGCTGCTTTATTTACCGTCATAAAGTGCCCGCCATTTTTAACTGTCAGATCGCAGGTAACAAAACGATAAGGAAAAATACGATCGGCAGTTCCATGAATATGCTTTAAATTCTGATGTTGTGTTTGGTTGGCCCAGATAACAATTATATTTATTGCCCATTTAAAAAAGGTCTTATCTGTGTCTTGTAATATCTCTGCCAATAGCTTTTTGTCCTGCAAAGTTTTTGCACCGAAAAACCAGTTGTTAAGGCGCTTTGATCTAACCATCAGGTTGGTGGGCAAAATTGCATTCATCCTTAAGCGTCCTGTCAAACGAAAATAAAACGGGATCTCTTTTTTGGTCTTTACAGATGCAATGATAATTATTTTTTCTGTGTCAATAAGTTTTGCCACTTCTGTTGCCATTATCCCACCAAATGAAAGCCCTACTAAAATGGGCCGTTCATTTTTGATCTGTTCCGTTAACCGTTTTGCATAGCTCTCAATACTTTCCTTGTCATTTGGTGTTATCCAGCGGATAAAGGTTACGCTATGATCTCCAAAGTCTATATTTTGAAATACTCTTTCGTCTGTGCCAAGTCCGCTAAAAACATAGATATTTTTCATCGTTCTTGTGGAGTTATGCGAGTGACCGTTTTAGTATTGCAACAACACATAAATATACAGCGCTTCTTCTGAACCTCAGATTTGCTGATTAACTGATTACCGGGAGCAGGTTCAGGGTTCAGATAGTATTCACTTCTGTAACACTTCTGCTTCGCTCAGTGCTGCTCAATGGTATACAGCACAAGAGTGCGACGCAACGATGCTTAATAGTAGCAACCAGGCCGGGTACAAAAAAATATTTATCATCCGTTGAGATGCTTCGTACCTCAGCATGACAGTCTTCGTAGGGGAGATTGTTTTCCTGAAATAATGCACGATTTTCATCGGGACAGGCACCCGTTTTTAGCCTTCAGCAAAAACGACTTCGCAATGACGATCAGGAAGATGATCCTTCGGGTACGGTTGGGTTGGTATCTTTATTTTCTTCTTTTTCCTTTTTAAACTCAAGTTTCCCAAACTTCCAGGTGAAATTGATACCGACCTGGCGAAACGGTACCTGGCGGAGGGCATTAACCGTAAAGTTGGGCCCGAACACCACGGTCTTTTGATTTACATATTCGCTGAAAGGGTTGGTAGCACTGAGTGCAAGGCTTCCCTTTTTATTCCAGAATTGTTTGCGCAATGCAATGCTATATGATGTGAACGATGGATACCTTCCCTGCGCTTCATGCCGGGGTGAATTAAAATTTCCGAAAAACTCTCCTGCCAGGTCTTTCCTGAACTGGTAGCTGGCATTCATGTTGAACCGGTAATTAAAACTGTTGTAATTATAACCCGGGTCCAGTGCATTGATGGTATGCCTTTCAAAAAAGAAAAGGTTCGAACGGATGCTGAGTTTCGCATTCAGGTGCAGGTCAACAAATGTGTTGATACCAATATTTTTTTCTGAGCCAATATTCTGCCTCGTACTCACGGCAACGTTAGTGTAAATAGAATCGCCGACTTTCAGGGAAGGGTAAAATACGATAAAAGGCTGTATGTCGTGGTCATTGATGCGGTAGAATGCGGTAACCATGAAAGAGCCGGCCTTATCAAAGTTCCGGCTATAGCTCAATTCAATGCGATGACCTATCTCGGGTTGCAAGTAAGGGTTACCCGCAGAAATATTTTTTGGATCGGTAGTATTGATAAAAGGATTGAGGTCATTATAATCCGGCCGTTCGATGCGTTTGGAATAACTGAGCTTGATGGTTCGGTTATCCCCTAATTTTTTTGAAAAGAAAATGGAAGGCACAAAAGTATTGTAGCCGTGCCGGCCGGCTTGCTGTTGTGCATTGGAATAAAAAGAATTGATCTCCGTGCGTTCATAGCGCCCGCCGATCTTGGTATCAAAAACTTTGCCCACCGGGAAGGTCATCTCGGCATACAGCGCATATACGTGCTGTTTATAATCGAGGTAGTTGGATAAAGACGTATCATATACATATTTCCCCGAAACCGGTTGATAGCTGGATATATTTGAATTGCTGCTGATATCAGTGTAATCTATTTTACCTCCGATACCCAGTTTCACATCTTCTTTCAAAGGCTGTGTATAATCCACTGTAAGGTTGGTTTCATTTTCCTTACCCGGGTTAATGCTATTGGTTCCGTAATACAATGAATCTTGTGGCAGCATCACCTGGTAATTACCGGCCGTTCCATGGCTTTTCCACCACCCGGAATTAAGATCGATCTCCAGTTCCTGGTCTTCCTTTGCAAATGTTCGTTTATAATTTATACCGGCATCTAAATTATTGAACCGTGCCTCATTACTGGTATGGTTGATAGTAGCAATACTGGAAAGAACAGTCCCGCCATTTTGCGCTGTCGTCACCTGCAACTGATTCACGTCTCCATTTCCAGTATTCCCAAAATTGCCGTAACGGAAAGCGCCGGTAAAATTATTTTTTTTCTTATAGGTCCAGTCAAAACCAATACCGGACTCCATTCCATGCCTTTTAAAACGATAGCTTGCATCCTGCTGCAATGAATTATTCGTTTTTGCTGCCGTATCCACAGATACACGTTCCGAACTGCCGGGTATCGTTGCTGCCAGCCTTGCATTGCCACTCATAAAAGCATTGAAACCAATATTTCCTTTTCTTGCATTAAAATTAAATGAACCGTTTTCATTGCGTGTTCCGGCGGTTAAGGAAAGATTTCCGTTAATGCCTTTCACTCTACTTTCTTTGAGGATAATATTGATGATACCTCCCAATCCCTGGGCATCATATTTTGCACCGGGATTGGTGATCACTTCAATACTTTTTATCTGGCTGGCAGGGATGGATTGCAATACATCGGTAATGCTGCTGCCGAATGCAGAAGATGGTTTACCGTTAATGAGGAATTTAATACTTGAGCTGCCTGCCAATTCCACATTCCCATCCACGTCAACGGATACCTGCGGAACTTTTTTAAGGATATCTGTGGCCACACCTCCCTGTGAAGTAAGGTCTTTTTCGGCGTTGAAAACAACCTTATCAATTTTGTTCTCGATCAAATTGTTTGAAGATGTTACGGTAACATTCTGCATCGTTACCTGGCTTTTCGATAAAGCGGTATTTTTAAGATTGATAAGCGGGTTCTTTTTATTTACCAGGATTGTATTGATGGTAAATGGCCGGTAACCAATAGACTCCACCACAATGGTATAGGTACCGGGATCAAGTGCATTTAATGTAAACTGCCCTTCATTACCGGTAACCGTTCCGTTCACCGCCTTTTTATTTCCTTCCCGGAATAGAGTGATAGTGGCGTATTCAAGGGGTTTCTTGGACACAGAATCCACTATATGGCCGGTGATCCTTCCTCCATTCTTTTTATCATCAGCTACCTGTGCATTGGTTTTAACAATGATGCCCAGCAATAATCCAATCAATAAAATTCTTTGCATTCTCCTTAATTTAAAAATCAGGCAAAACTAATTTCTAATTCTGAAGAGAATCTGTACCTGCTGTTAATTTCATCCTATAATTTTAACAGCACAGCACGATCCTGTATGCAAAGTATATGCGATCTTAACTCCTGTTAATTTAACAGGTTGAAAACCTTCAATCCATAAAAAAGATTTTAATACCGCCCGCGGCTCAGTTTTATTATTTTAAGGGATGATATCTGGTCGTTCCATTCACGGGATGCGGCTGTTACTGTCCAGTCTGAATTCAGTGTTAATGAAGCCCCCCGAAAATTACTATCCCTGTACACGATCACTTTATACCCACGTGGAACGCGGATAGAACTGATCTGGTCGTTCCAATCATTTCCTACCCATGCCGCGTCAGCGGTAAACACTTTAGAATTGCCCTTGTAATCAGCATCCCAGTATACAGTAACCCCTGGCTCTTCTCTCCGTTCTTCCCTTTCCATCCTTTCAATTCTTTCTATTTTAAAAGAAGATATCTGGTCATTCCATTCACGGGATGTAGGAGTTACCGTCCAGTCGCCGGTGATAGTGGTTGTAGCGCCTTTATAATTAGCATCGCGGTACACGATCAATCTATATCCGTTCGGTACGCGTATCGAACTGATGCGGTCATTCCAATCATTACCTACAAATGCTGTATTCCCGTATACGGTTTTTGAAGCTCCTTTAAAATAAGCATCCTGGTAAATGGTAATGTTCTGGGCAAACCCAGCTGTACAAAATAAGATGATGCCAGCCAGAAAAATTAATTTCTTGATCATAAGCTTTAGTTTAAAATAAAAAAATGATTGCGGGTAATAGTACAAAATATTATTTTAAGGTTCAAATTATTTACGCATTTTTTTAGCGCCAAACTTTTACTGCAGCGATTCTTTGTGTGCAGAAAGTTCAAAACAGGTTATGCCTCACCCCGGTATCAATATACATGTACTTCGTGCAAAGACCCTGATGTTTCAATAGTATAAATTTTATTTGTTCCGGCAGTCATAAAAAGGGTAGCCGCAAAATCAGGCCCACCCAGTTGTTTCGAGATTCCTATGCTAAGGTCTGTAACATACAATGCACCGCTTGATTCTATGGTGTACAATAAATTATCCATTACCACACCGGTAATGGTACCTTTCCATGCACCTGATGTGCCTACCTGTTTCCTGGCTCCGTCATTGGGATTTATTTCATACAGGTTGCCATTGGTTTCCAAAGTGTATATTTTTTTATTCGCCGTCCACATGCGCCAGGTACTGCCATAATCCCGGTTGCCGATCTGAAACCAGTTACCGATAGAAGGATCGGTAACAAAAAATGCCCCGGTTTTTTCCACCGTGTATAATTTCCCATTGAGCATTGTGCCGGCAATTGTTCCGATCCAACTGCCCGTTTTTCCAACCTGTTTCCATGAACCATTATCAGGATCAATGACAAGAAGCGTACCACTGGTTTCAATGGTATACAGCAGTGAATTGTCTGCAAAAATAAATGCGGTATTGGCAGAATCCTGTTTACCGATCTGTCTCCAAGCACCGGTAACAGTATTGGTAACATACAACGCGCCTGATTTGTTCACAGTATACATTTTATCATTGGCCTGTACTGCCAGCATCGTGTTGGCCCATTCCCCCGCCTTGCCAATTTGTTTCCATGAACCGGGCTGGGCAATAACAGAAACACTGAAAAGCATTGCGGTAATGGTATAACAGGTTTTCATGATTAAAATTTTTTGGTCATTAAAAATAAAAACTTTTCTGCATTATTCATCGTCATTGGAAAATTGCCCGCCGATTTTTCCGCTGGCTGATGTCGTTTATCCGCGAATCTGCGGCAATTAACCTTTAACGTCAAAAAAATCAGTAAATTTAGAACCGGTATGATCTGTAAAGGCTGCTATATCATTTTTTTTATTTTACTGCTTGGCTCAAATAAACTGGCAGCACAACAAGATCTTACGGGTACCTGGGAAGGTGTTATGGGCAAACAATTTTTTCCGAGGAATGACGGGCAATTATTACAGGTGAATATTGTACAGCTAAATGATAAAATTTGCGGATATACTTTTGATTCTGTCATTGATCGCCTGAAAGACAATTGCAAAGCGCTTTTTGAAGGAACTTATGACAAAAAGCACGACACCTGGATATTAACAGGAACTTCATTTATTGAAAACAGCGGTGATCACCTGCTCATGCGCATCAGACTCTGGAGAGAAAAACATACGGGCGCAGAAAAGCTGGAGGCAGAAGTGGGCATTAAATCTTCCATGGACCTGGCGCTTTCCATGGATAATATTTATAACGTTCAAAATGCCCAACCTTTCTTCGCGACCAGGGAACGATTTGGCGATCCTGATGTGCCCGAATTCCTCCAGTTAAAAAGAGTATCGGTCAAAGTTCCTCAGATGCCCGCCGGTATTCCATCCTGTTTTCCCAAAACTAAAAATCAAAAAGATTCGTTGAGCAATATTAATATAGCCAAAAACACTTTACCCGAAAAGCCCCGGGATACCATAAATAAAAAACCCGACAGCACTGCAAATATCGTGTATGCCCGCCCGGTGGTTATAGCAAATGATACGCCGGGGATTCTCCAAAATATGGTCTCCAGAAAGAAAATAACTTTCAGCAACCTGCCGGTTGATGTAAAGAATATTACCCTGAAAGTATATGACAACGCTATCGTAGATGGTGATACCGTAACTATTTTTTACAATAACAGGTTACTGGTAAACAAACAACTCATTTCTGAAAAGCCCATCGTAATTAATATTGAGCTGGATGAAAAAGAAACCCATCACGAAATCATTTTGTTTGCTGATAACCTCGGAAGCATTCCTCCCAATACCGCGCTGATCGTGGTAACTGCCGGGGATAAACGCTATGAGATACATTCCAGCGCCAGCCTGGAAGAGAATGCGGTACTGCTTTTTGAGTATAAGCCGAAATAACAGTGGGCAGTTTGCAGGGAGCGGAGTGAGCGGATCCGATAAATATCAGATCGAATTACCGGGAAATGGGTGAGTGGAACAGAAACACGGACGTCACTGATGAAAATGGATTTTTGTGATGGCCCCGAATTGTGTTACGGAACACCTGAGCCAGGCAGGGAAATAAAAAAAACCCTCATTGCTGAAGGTTTACATAGAGATTGGAAGATCATGATGGCCATTTTAACGACCATTGGGTTTCATAGGGTTGGGTTGGTTTCAATTTTCACAGGCTTGGGTTCGATTCGGTTTTCACAGGGTTGGGTTTGTTTTTGGATTTGGATGTTTGGATTTTTAACAACACAAAGATGCGGCCTTTTAAAAAAATGATTTGTAACGATTTTTGTGATATTGCTGTAGATGTTTTACTAGGCGGATGATGCGCCTATATTTTCATTTCAATCATCCACACATGGCCAAAGGGGTCTTTTATTTGCCCCTGCCGGTATCCATAATCATAATCCTGTGCTGGGGAAACCAGTTCTGCCCCTGCAGCCAATGCACGATCCATCACCCTATCCACGTCGGGTACAAACAGGCCGATTAGCGTAGTTACTCCCTTATATTTTTCAGGATTGAAGTGATCTGGGTTAGCTGTTACTTCGTGAAGATGAAAGAGTGCGCCATGTATTGACAACTCGGCAACATGTATGCTGCCATCATCATTTGCAAAGCGCCGGAGTTCAATGGCACCAAAAGCTTTTTCATAAAAGCTGATATCCTTAACCCCGTTTTGTATATAAAGCTGGGGAGCAAATATGGTTTTGTTTGTTTCATTCATAATATTTTTTAAAAAGTTGAAAGTAATTAAGTTGGCACCCGTCAAGGCGTCTGACCGCTTGGAGCGGTCTTGACACCTAAATCCCAATCTTCTCATTCACCACTCTCAATATCTCCGCTTCCAGTGCAATGGTTTTATTTTCAATTTCTTTTCCTTTAGCAATGATATCGTTCACATAAGTTTTGTCATCATAACCCGCCCCATTGATGCGTACGTTCATGAAGGCCCCCATTACGGCGCTGCGGGCGCAAAGGGCACCCACGCCTGCATCGGAAACAGAATTGGGATTGCCTGTAATAGCCATTGATTGTATGACTTCCATGCTGGCATAAGCCGTTTCCATCACTTTAAAAGGTATCTCAATGGCATGCTTTATGGCATCCTGTATGGCTTTGTGGCGGGTTGCTTTTTCTTCGTCTGTGCCTTTGGGTAAGCCAAAGGCATTCATGATCATGTTGAAGGCATTGGTATCGGCATCCACTAAACGCAGTAATTCATTTTTGTACTGCTGGCCTTGTGCTGCCTGCTTGCTGAATTCTTCCCAGCGCTCATCCCACCCCTTTTTATGCGAAGACAGGTTGGCCACCATCGTTGCCAATGCAATACCCAGGGAACCCATATAAGCGGCAATGGAACCACCGCCGGGGGCCGGACTTTCACTGGCGGTTTCATCCGCGAAATCAGCAAGCGTCATGCGTACCAATTTATTACCTGATTTATCTACAAGCATATATTCAATGATTTTTTCTTGGGGGTTAAACGGGCCCAGTTCATCCAGTCCCATTGATTTTACAGCGATCTTAATTAATTCTTTTTCACTTACACCCACTGAGCGTTGCTGCTTTTGTAAAAAATATTTGCCGGCATCGAGCATGGCTTTTAGCGGGATGAGGCCCACCAACTCGCTACCGGTTACGCGTATGCCTCTTTCTGCCGCCTTTTTGCAAACTTCATCAAAAGCAATGTGCACGGGTGTGATATTGATATTGGTGAGGTTGATGGAGATCTGTGCAATGCCATATTCTTCAATGAACCAGCCAATGGCTTTCACCGATCTCAATGTCCCGGGTTGGTTGATCTTTTTTCCATCCACTTCTATATTCCTGCCGGCTTCCCGTATATCAAAAGCGATCGCATTGGCCTTTCTGGTGGAAGTGGTATTGAGGTTAACATTATAGGCCACTAAAAAATCCCTTGCGCCAATAACTGTGGCACCTCGTTTAGCATCCATTTCAGCAGGACCAAAATCGGGTTTCCATTCAGGTTGTTTTATTTTTTTGAAAAAGCCTTCGTACTCACCTGCACGGATAACCGATAAATTATTTCTTTTTGCATCGGGTTGTGCGGATTCATATAAATAAACCGGTATCTGTAATTCTTCTCCTACCCTTTTTGCCAGTTGTTGGGCATAGCTTGCCGTTTCTTCCATGCTGATATTGGCAATGGGTATCAGCGGGCATACATCGGTGGCGCCCATGCGGGGATGTTCGCCTTTGTGTTTGCTCATGTCAATTAATTCACCGGCTTTTTTGATAGCGCGGAAAGCCGCTTCTATAACAGCTTCGGGATTGCCTACCATGGTTACCACAGTCCTATTCGTTGCTTTTCCCGGGTCAACATTTAATAAACGTACGCCTTCCACAGATTCGATCTCGTTGGTGATCTGTTTAATGATATGGAGGTCATTCCCTTCTGAAAAATTGGGAACACATTCTATGAGTTGCATGAGAGAAGTAATAATTTAGAATTAATAATTAATAATTGGGGAGTAGTTGATTTTTTGGCACTTTTTAAAATGGAAATGGCTATCTTTAAACTCCTCAATATTATTGACTTTTCAAAATTAGAATGTTTTACCGCATTGAAGGAATTAATAATTATTAATTCTTAATTTTTAATTAATAAACTCACCATTGATCATCACCTTATCAATAAAATTACTCCCAAATGAATAAGGCAAATAAGCCAACGATGGTATTGGCTTTGTAAAAATAAGGTTTGCTTTTTTGCCAACAGTGATGCTTCCCAGTTCATTGTTTAGTTCCATGGCATAAGCGCCGTTGATGGTGGCTGCATTGATGGCTTCTTCGGGCAGCATTTTCATTTGGATACAACTCAACGCTACCACAAAGTTCATATTGCCACTGGGTGAAGAACCCGGGTTATAATCTGATGCCAGGGCAATAGCACAGCCCGCATCAATTAATTGGCGGCCCGGTTGATACTGCATGCAGAGGAAGAATGCCGCTGTTGGCAGCAGGGTGCCGATGACTTGTGAACCTTTCAACTCGTCAACATCCTTTTCTGTCATCGTTTCCAAATGATCAACAGAAACAGCGTTTAGCCTTACTGCAGTTTGAATTCCGCCAATGCTGTGTAACTGGTTCACGTGCAATTTTGGTTTTAATCCATAGCTCATCGCTGCCCTGCAGATGGTTTCCATTTCTGCGGGAGAAAAGAAACCGGTTTCGCAAAACACATCAATATAATCGGCCAATTTTTCTTTCGCGATCACGGGCAGCATTTCATAGATGATAAGGTCAATATATCCCTGGTGATCTTCCTTATATGCTAACGGATAGGTATGAGCGCCGAGGAATGTTGCTTTGATGCTTAGGTTCGATCTTTCCTTCAGTTTTTTTATCACCCTCAGCATTTTCAGCTCCCCTTCTACCGTTAATCCATATCCGCTTTTTATTTCAATGGCGCCCGTACCCAGTTTGCTCACTTCTTCCAAACGTTTCCATGCACTGTTGAACAATTCGTCTTCACTCGTTTCATTTAACCTGGCAGCAGAATTCAATATGCCGCCTCCTTTGGCGGCAATTTCAGCATAGCTCATTCCTTTTATCTTATCAATGAATTCATTTTCCCGGCTGGCTGCAAATACAAGATGGGTATGACTGTCGCACCAGGCAGGCAATATAAACTGTCCGGATGCATCAATGATATCTTTGGGTAATTGGGGAACTTTCAGCTTCAGTTCATACATCGCGCCGTGATCAGCAATAATGCCGTCTTCTATCAATACAAAGGCATTTTCAATACAAGACAATTCAGCCAGTGCTTTACCGCGAAGCAATACCGATGCATCTCTTGTGCCCACCAGTTGCTGTATATTGGTAATGAGGGTTGTCAAGATTTTAAATGATTTTCAACCTCTGTTTTTAAAAGCGGCAAATGTTTTATAATAATTCCCCAGATAATTGCATCATCAACAGCATCATAGGCATGTATAACTATGTTTCGCAGGTCAATAATTTTTCGGGAAGATGTAATGATAATTTCCGGATTGTTTTTTTTTATTCTGCTGATTGCCTCACCTGTTATTTCAAGCTCGCGCTCAACTGCTCTTTTCAACATTTTATTTGATTCATATTGTTTAAAGTCATTACAAGAGCCAAGATATTGCTGTATGGAATTTATTGATTCTAGAATATCAGTTAAAAATTTTTTAACTTCATCATTCATAGATGGCAGTTTTTGAGAGATTAATTGTTTTGATAAAGTAAGGATTTTTCAAAGAGTTCTCAGTAAGTAAATCAACGTCTCTTTTTAATATATGCTGAAGCTGGTACAATAAATTAAAATAATTATCGGCATAGTCTTCCAACTGCATTTCATTAAAGGATACCAGTAAATCAATATCGCTTTTTTCATTAAAATCCGGGGTACACACAGAGCCAAAGGCATACGCATTCTTCACATGATGCATTTTCATGGTTGCCCTGATTTCCTCCAGTTTATTTACTAAAACCTGATTCATAAGTCAAAATTAAACAAAGATTATCAAAGATTCTTCATCTGACTCAAAGTTTACAACTTTCAAAAAGCTGCGAAGTTTTAAAATCATTTTTTTGTCAATTGTATCTTGTTGGTGACAAAATATTTTTCGTCCCCTTCATATTTGGTCTCTTCCTGGATATTAAAAACAGCCGGCCCGATAATAAAAGTATACCTGAAATCCACAGGCTTTTTGTTGTCAGTACCCTCTCTTTCCACGATAACAATAAGCCTTTCACCATTTCTACGCACAGCCGCAATATCAAATTCCTCACCATCATAACCCAGTTTTTTACCATCCTCATAAATGCGCATGCTGTTTTTATTGGTTACTGATTTCCCGTTAGGTTCCGTGTTGTTGAATGTAAGCCGGATAGAATCGATCATATCAATAACTACCAGCGTGGTTTGAAACGTCACCTGCTTTTTATCCAAATAGCCTGTTGTTATTGTCTGGCCTGCCCAATTGCCCTGCAGCCCTCTGAGATCCTTATACGTAAGTCCTTTGTTTTGTGCAATGGCCAATGCAGAAAGTAAGAAAAATGATACGCTTAAAATAATTTTCATCTTCTTTAATTATAATGATTGAAATAACGATCTGCTGAATTCCTCCAGGCCGGGGTCTCTTGCACCCATTAAAAGTAAGACAGAATTCTTTGTTAAGTGTGGTTTTACTTTTTCTAAAAAGTCTTTCCGGTCTTCCACAAAAAATGCAGTTTTTCCCAAAGCCTTTATATCATTGATCAGTTCGCTGGCCGAAATATCCTTAATTGCTGTACCTCCGGCATAGAATATCTCGCTCATCCATATTTCATCTTCAGGTCTTAACACGGTTGCGATCTCTTTTACAAAATCATCTTTTAAAAAACGCGTGGGGCCATATCCATGCGGTTGAAACCAGGCTACCACTTTTGGCCCTACCTGCTGACAGGCAGCAATAGACGCAGCGCATTTTACAGGATTGTGCGCATAATCATCAATGACCCAAACGCCATCTTTATTTCCCAATACCTGGTGGCGGCGGTAAATGCCTTCATAGTTTTTTAACGCTGCTGCACTGGACTGCAGGTCAATACCGATCTGATTGGCCACGGTTACAGCAGCCAGGGCATTTCCCATTGTATGTTTACCAATGCTGTTGATAGAAAATTTAATATTGTTTATTGAATATTTAATATTGAAGCCTTCCTGTACGAAGTCCTTTGCAATATAGCCGGCGCGTGAGCTTTCATCTGACGAAAAATCCTGTTCAATATTTTGTGATAGCTGTCTTGCCAAAACATTGGACTGATTGACGATGAATTTTTTGCTGTTGTTCTTAAACCTGGTGAAGATATTCATCAGTTCATCAATTTCCTGGTGGTCCTTATCTACATTCAGTAAAAGCCCTATCTCCGGTTCGTATTGTATGATCGAGCCATCGCTTTCATCTGCCTCCACTACTAACCACTCACCGGCTCCCACTTTTGCATTGCCTATTTTCCCTTCTTTAATTAAACTCACGAGACCCGCACCACTGATGATACCCGGTTCAAGACCGGCATGGGTAAGGATATCAAACAACATTGCACTGGTAGTACTTTTCCCGGATGTGCCGCCCACAGCGATCGTTCTTTTACTCTTTGTGATCAGTGCGAGTAAGGCTGACCGTTTGATAATGGGAATATTCAGTTGATTTGCTTTCTGCACCTCATACACAGTATCTTCTATCGCTGTGGAAACCACCACAAGGTCCGTGTCTGCTGTGATGCCTTCCCCGTTTTGTAAAAAACATTTTATTCCGGCAGCGATTAATTTTTCTTTTGTGTCATTATGTTCATCTTCCTTAAAATAACGATCACTACCGCCCACATTTTTATTGATGCCCGCCAGGTATTGCGCAATGGCGCTCATGCCCACACCGGCCACACCGATGAAGAATACATTTTTGAAATCATTGATCCCTTTGATCATATTTGTACAGGTCGTTTTATTTTATGCAATGTTTTGTAAGCGAGCAGGCAACTGCATAACATCAGGAATGATCCCAATAAAAAAGGTGCACCCGGCAAATAAAATGGTGCTTCATGATGTGTAAAATAAAAAAATAAATTATTCATTAAAACCGGGCCAATGATCGCAGCAAGGCTCATTACACTTGTTAAAGCGCCCTGCAATTCTCCTTGTTCATTGGGAGGCACCCGTCCGGCCATCAGCGCCTGTATTGCAGGCTGGGCAATACCTCCAAGGCAATAAGGCACCAGGAAGGCAAACATCATCCAGCTTTGATTGGCTATTCCAAACAACAACAAACCTGTTGAATAGAATGCAAGCCCTATATAAAAACTTTTTTCATTTCCCAGCTTTGGATTCACTACCCTGGTGAGTACAGCCTGCACCAATCCAACCAATACACCTACCACGCCCAACGAAATGCCCACCATTTGTTCATCCCATTTAAAAACATGCATGGTGAAATAGCTCCAGTTGCTCATTACTGAATGGGCAGCAATATAAAGCAGGAAAACAGAAACCATCAGCCAGCCAATGGCAGGATATTTTTTTAACTGCATCAGGGAGCCAACAGGGTTTGCGCGTTTCCATTGAAAAGGGCGGCGGTTTGCTGCGCTTAAAGATTCAGGCAAAACAAAATAACCGTAGACCCAGTTCAGCAATGCCAGTGCTGCGGCGGCGTAGAAAGGAAAACGCGGGCCTATCTTACCCAGCAGTCCTCCTAACACCGGCCCGATTACAAAGCCCAAACCAAAGGCCGCGCCGATCATTCCAAAATTCTTTGCCCTGTTTTCTTTTGTACTGATATCCGCAATGTAGGCGGCACCGGTAGTAAAGCTTGCACCGGTAATACCCGCAATGATCCTGCCCACAAATAACCAACTATAAGAAGGCGCCAATGCCATAAATAAATAATCAATACCAAAACCAAAGAGAGAAAACAATAACACAGGACGACGGCCGTATTTATCACTGAGGTTACCCAGTATGGGCGCCCATAAAAATTGAGTGCCCGCATAAGCGAACATCAGGAAGCTGCCGTATTTGGATGCCGTACTGATATCCACGTGCTTCAGCGATGAGATCAGTTTTGGCATCACCGGAATGATGATCCCAAAGCCTATCACATCGATCAACAGCGTAATAAAAATAAATCCTACGGCGGCATTCCCGTTCTTAGCCATAAATAAATTTCATTTGAGCTTATTGGTTATTTCGGGAAAGCATCTCCTTTTAACAAACGTTGAGATGCTTCGTTCCTCAGCATGACAAAAGACATTTCGTTGAGATGCTTCGTTCATCAGCATGTCAAAAACATTTTGTTTTTAAACAGTATATTATTTTTTCTTCGTTTCAATTTTAAACGGGTGCGCTTCGGTGGTCAACACTACTTTCTTCAAATCAAGGGTAGATGCCGGTGCAAAAATGAGGTAGGCATATTTGAGTGTTTCGCCAAAGAAAAAACTTTCCATAGAATTTGTTTTTTCATATGTCTGTACATTTTTTAATGAAGCAAATCCCACATCATTCCTGCAATGTGTAAGAATATCATCCACCATCACTTTGCCCTGCCATAAATATTGAAACTGGTCGGTTAAACGGTACATATAAAAACAACTCTCCAGGTTTTCGGGACGTAAAATATAATATGCACTCAGGAGTGTATCTGTTTTAAAGTTAAACTCTTCGGGTTCGATGTTGAATTTTGTCCACATATAATAATTGGCTTCCTGGATCCGCCTGCCCGTTTCAATATCGCCCGAATAGGCGCAAAGCCCCGCGTAGAAAGCATCCAGTGCGCCATAGGTGGTGGCGGTTTCTTTCCCTGTATTCATATCCACGTGGCGCATGAACCAGCCATGATCTGTTTTGCTGATGAGCCATTTTTTTATTGCTGCATTGTGTTTTTCAAAAGCGGTCTTAAAATCCGTATCGCCGAACAATACCCAGCTTTTATACATATACTCGTAATAGGAATCAATATAACCGCTGATATGGCTTTGCGTACTTACCCATTTGCCGGTATTGACATCGATCTGTTCTCCCACCAGGTCGAGTTTGCTTCTCCGTGCATACACTTCCATCATTCCCTTTTTGGCAGCGTCATAATATTTATTGTTGCCTGTAAGCTTTGACAATTTCCCGAATTCCATCATCAGGGTTCCTATTTCAGCGGGGTTATTGATCCCGTCCCTGGTTTTACCGGTCTGCAGATGCACATAACGGTATGGCATACCTGTAGAAGTATTAAAAGCCGGCATTAACCGATCGCCCAGGTCTTTGGCCAGCACCAGGAATCTTTTATCTCCATCCAGTTCATAAGCCGTTAATAAACCTGCCAGGAGACGAATGGTAATTTCAAATACCTGCACATCATTGTCGATATTAAAATTCAGCTTGGATAAGATGAGTTCCTTGGCTTCTTTTGCCTCATCGGAAAGGCCCAGTAAAGTGAAAGTGTCAAAAGCATCCACGGGGGTCATCAGCATGGATGTCTTATACCAGGTTTTGGGTTGTTTGGTCAGGGGCTTAAGGTCATCGGCACCCCAGGCATATTGTTTATAGCCCTGCCAGGCGTGTTGTGCAGCCTCTTTTACCTTATCACACATTTCTTTTTTCATGGCATCAGTAAAGGGTGCCACTTTTTGGGCAAAGGAACCCGCTGCAATAAATAATAAGATTATGGTAAGAAATAAATTTTGTTTCAGCATGATCATTTAATTATGCCGCTAATTTAAGTGTAAATCTTCTCACCACGGGCATAAAAAAAGAGCTCATTGCTGAACTCTTTGATTGAATTATGTGAATGATGAATTACCACCTTCTGTTGCCACCACCACCGCCACCGCGGTTGTTGGAATAGCCGCCGCCACCGCCGCTGCTTCTTTCTTCTCTTTCCTTAGCTACAGAAACAGACATTGCTCTTCCTTCGATCTCTTTATTGTTAAGGCCAAGCATTGCATCTTTACCTTCATCATCAGAAGGCATTTCAACAAAACCAAAACCACGGGACCTGCCGGTCTCCCTGTCTGTGATCACCTTTGCAGATGAAACTGTACCAAATTTTGCGAAAAGATCCTGCAATTCTGCGTCATTGGTGTTAAAACTTAAATTTGAAACGTAAATGTTCATAAAACAAAAAATTAAAATAAAATAATATAAATACCTATGCAATAAGGGAGAAAGCAGACTATAAAGACGAGAAAACTATTACGGGAGAAAAACTTGTAAGAATTGAATCTATCCTGGACTGGGTGCTAACAGCATTAAAACACAATGCAAACATAGGCTTATTAATTGACAAAGCAGGATTTATATTTTGGAGACTGGATTCTGGATACTTGATTCTGGATTCTTGATACTGGATTCTGGATAGGACTCAAATATTGAAGCTACCTTCAATTATTGAAGTGCAACCCATCTTTATTCAGTTAAGAAGACTAATTCGCCTACTCTGATCTAGAATCGAGAATCAAGTATCCAGTATTAAGTATCGCTTTGGGATAAACTTAACATTTTTACGGGAACCCATATTACATTAATTTCGTTTATGGATCAAATGATATCAACATGAAATCGATCTTTTCTACCATTATCTGTATTGTTTGTTTTATTTCCTGCGCACAAACCCAAAACAACCCGGTTAAAATACCACAGGCATTAAAGCAAAAGCACGGCCCAAATGAAGCCGTAGCCACTTTTTCGGAAGGTTGTTTCTGGCATGCTGAAATTGTTTTCCAGAGCCTGGAGGGTGTAAGAGACGCTGTATCGGGGTATGCCGGAGGAACCACCACGAATCCCGACTATGAAAGTGTTGCAACTGGTGAAACAGGCCATGCAGAAACCGTGCAGGTATATTATGACCCTTCCAAAATAAGTTATGAGACCCTCGTCGCTGCTTTTTTTGCCAGCACGGACCCCACCGAATTAAACAGGCAGGGAAATGACAGGGGGACTGAATACCGCTCCATTGCATTTTACCGCAATGAAAAAGAGAAACAGGTGATTGAGGCAGCAATAAAAAATCTGGCTGATTCAAAAAAATATAAGGATAAAATTGTTACGGAAGTGAAAGCTTTTACGAAATTTTATCGTGCGGAAGATTATCACCAGGAATATGTGTATAACCATCCTGAAAATCCATATGTGGCAAATGTTTCTATTCCTGATTTTATAAAATTCAAAAAAGAATTCAAAGGGAATTTTAAACCTTAGCATTTATAAAAAGACAAACCAATGTATACATCACAAACTGATTTGTGAAAGATATGATATGGATCAGGATACTTAGGAATTAAGGGAAATTTTTAATTATCAGGCAGCCTTTTTACCCATATTCATTACCAGGGCAAGAATAGCACCAATAACTGCGGTCATAACAGTAGCGGCAGCAACATCCGCAGCCATCATTGTTTTGCTCATGCTAAGCGTAGTACCATACATTATTGAATCCATACCTGCACTGCTAAGCAGTCCAACAACTCCGGCAGTTACAAACCCTGAGCCTACTGAACTAACATTTGCCCTTACAAAAATGTAAGCTATAAGAAACCCTTGCAGCACACTACCAATAGCGATATACAAAAACTGGAGGTCTGCCTGGGCACGATCAACTGAGACCACGCCCGCATTTTTTTGCATAAAACCCATAAGAAGATTTCCATAGATCAAATATCCAAGTCCGAAATAAAGTATTCCGCCTACAATTCCGCCTATAAGCAATTTTTTAATGTCCATGGTTAAAAATTTTGGTGAGTATAAAATCAATCTTTAACAAAGTAATAATTTGTTCATCGTTTTGCAATATTCCGCGCCGGTTGATTATGCACATCTTGATAACCATCAAATGACAGGTGGAACAGCGGGAACTTTAATACGCAAAATGACTATTCTTTTGAAAAAGACCTGTCTATCTGGTGCCCGAAAAAATAACCGGCAACAGCTCCGGCAATAGCGCCAATTACCAGCCATATCACCGAAGTTCCTGCCGCAAAAAAGGCTATTCCCAAACCAAGAATTCCGAAGAAGACAATGGCCACTTTAACGGCACTCCTTGCTTTCTTTGTTTTTGCCGTAGGGGGAACTATAGGGTGTTCATGATGAACCTTTCTTACTTTTGATCTTGGCATATTTTTATTTTGAAATTACGAAATTAATTACAATTTAACTGTTCGGTGACCCCGACAGCGGTTGAAAACCCTGCCTACCGGCGGTAATATAAAAAATTGACTTCACATTATTAACCGCTGTCGTCCTGATAGCTATCGGGATTCAACCGCCGACAGGGTTTTAGTAAGCTCTTTTAAATAATCGAACTGAAGGTCTTCATGCATTGTTGCAATTAACTTCCTGATCTTTTTTATTTGGTTTTGATAAATATTCAGGAGGGCCAGGCTGTCATTTATAGAAATACCGCTTTCATTTAAATAATTACAAAAATGCAATAATAATTGAATTTCAACCACTGGTGAGCCAGTATACCTGCTGAATTTTGAGATCATCCGCAATATTTTCCTCAGGCTTTTTTTTACAAAATATAAACTTGAAGTATTGATGGCTGCGAATTGCTCCTCTACTTCCTTCTTTATTACTGAAACATAAGCTTCTTCATCAAATGCTTCAAACAAAAGATAGGTAAGTAACTCTTTATTTTCTTTTTTGAACCTTGCCAAACGAAGGCAGAGTGCCATCACTTCTTGGGGAGATAAATTTTCCAGTTCGGTTTGAATATCTTTCAGTGAAGCGGCTTTCATGTATGGAACAGGATAAAATGGTTAAATGTTTTATTGTTTAATTGTTATCTATTCCGGCGGGGGTTAACGCCAGGACACAAAGACCATTAAATTATTGAACGCTGAAACTTTTACATTTTACATTCAACATTTAATATTTTACATTTATAGTTATCAGGATAATGTTTTAAACAATTTCCCTACCAGCGTGCCGTTGTAATAAACCTGCATGGTATAATTTCCCTTTAGGTATTTATCTGCGCTCAGGGAAAAAAGTAAACGCTTTGCTTCGCCATGGTTATTATCGAAACGCATTTTATAAGAGTATATCTTTTTCCCTTCATCGGTATTGAATGTGCCGGATTCCCATGCCGAATTTTTTAAGACCTGTCCGTTAGGTTGCAACACCACCACCATTACTTCACCGGCATTAGATTGGTTGTTGTTATTTTTTACAGTGAAGGAACCCACTAATTTTTCTGTTTGCCCGGCTAGCGTGGTCTCTGATTCTTTATCATTCTCCATCATCATTGCCGCCAGGCGCAATTCAGATACCGTGAGCACGGCAGCAGGGTTATTTTTTTCAGCAGGCGCAGAATTATCATAACTGACCCTTTGCACCGTTAATTGGGGGTTTTTTTTATTACCGGAGAGTTGTTCTACCACGGCAGCCAATTTTTTATTTTCATCTTCCACCACCATATTCTTATTCAACAGGTCCTTCAGCTTTTGCTGTAATGCTTCAATCTTCTGTTTTACAATATCCAGGTTGGCATTGGTATCATGATTCTTTAAAATAACTGCAATTTCATTCCGGAGGCGGTAAAATTCGCCCAATTTGATATCCAGCTGGCTTTTCAGGGAATCTGTATTGTTCCAGGTAGCGTCCAGCCGGTTATCCAATTCATTAATGGTAGTTGTATAGATCGTTTGTAAGGAATCACGGGTAGCAGTAACCGAAGAAGCAAGAGGATCATTATTGATAACTACTGCTTTTGCATTATCGCCCGGGGTTTTTATATACACGCGGTAACCCCAGGTCCATAGTAAGATAAAGGATACCAGGAACAATAAAAATGAAACGATGAGCAGCAATAATGATCTGGCGTTTTTCATTTTTAATGTATAATCAAAAAGAATTGATAATTGGTTAAAAGAATTGATAATTGGTTAATTGATAATTGATAATGTTTTAAAGGCGTAAATCATTCTGAAATTAATACAGTATTCTATTTGGAAGGCTGCTTTGCATTTAAAGAATTATCATTTAACCAATTATCAATTATCAATTCTTTTGGCTGCTATGCATTTAAAGGATTATCATTTAACCAATTATCAATTATTCATTATCAGTTATTTATTAATATTCTTATCCACATATGCCGATATCCATCCTACCTGGCCATTCTTGACCAGGAAGAATTGCTTTTTTTCCCAAACCCCGTCAAACTGCCGCATGATCTTCAGTAATAACCCGGTTCCGGCCATCAGGGCCCGCTGGTCGAATACCTGGTTCACTCTTTTGATCTCCCTGGCAATGGCAGCTTTATCAAGGGATGGGTCAGTTATAGTTTTCAGGATCGCAGAATCAGACACTGCAGCATAATTAGTATATAATTTTTCATTGAACTTTGCCAGGTCATCATAAGTAACCGGAACCACGGAGTTATCTATCAGTTCGGGGTACACTAAGTTTGCAAGCGACCAGGCAATACCACCGCTGAAAGCAATATTATCACTCATGGGATAAGCGCCACTTTCATTGACGGCATATACGATCTCGGTATTCTCTGCCCCCAACAGCACCCTGCCCAGCTGCCTGTTAAAATTAGCCAGGCTTTTATCTTCATCGCAACGCTTTTCTGTTGCATTGGCCGTACTTTTTGTACCCCAGCTCAATTGGAAAAGTTTCAGCTCTTTTGTATTGCCATTGGGAAAATAACCGCCCTTCGTGTTACCGCTACCGATATCAATTAAAAATGTAGTATAGCGCCTGGTATCGGGGACAATGCCCAGGTGTGACAGGCGGGCTTCTTCTACCACGTCGATCACCGGCACAGTACGCCCGGGTTCACTGATATTTGTTTTAAATGCCCCGATCAACTGGTTCACCCAGCTCATTTTATCTTCTTTATCTGCCTGTATTTTTATGCCGCTGCTGATCACCGTAAAAATGCGATCAGGTGGAATTTTATAATCATTTAATGCCACATCATACAATTTACTGAGCCCGTTGAGTGTGGACTGGAAAGCAGGTTGGGTAAAAGAAATAAAATCTGTATTCACGGCAGTATCTTTCAACACATTAAATGCGCCGCTTTTTTGTGCATTCCTTCCAATTTCCAGTATGCTTAATTTCACCCCTTTTGAACCAATATCAATACCTGCATATATTGTTGAGTTCTCGTATTTTAATTTGAAATTGGTTTGGGCAAATAAAGAATAACTTCCGGATAAGAAAAGGCAAGTCGCCGAAAAAAGGGGTTTTAAAGAATTCATGAACATGGGTTAATTGATTTGCATTTAAAAATACTACAATATCGCTATGCGCCATATGCTTATGATTTATTGTGAAAAAAATGTGTCTAACAATTAAGACGCAAGCTGCAAGTTTTATAAGACTCAAGCTACAAGCTTCAAGGGTATAAATTTTATGGTTAAGCAGCTTTTCCCTATTCAAGAACTATTTTGACTTCGTATGCTTCTCCCGTCTTTGGCTTTCCGCAGCACTGGTATTTGTAGCCGGGTCCGACCCCATGATGAAGTAAATTAATAAACGAAATGCTAATAACAACAAAAATCTTGTCTACTGAATGGTCGACCCCAAAGCCGCTGCCCAATAGCGATAAAATGTTGA
>OLKZ01000151.1_pt1 | contig 55394 bp, 49 predicted proteins | sample 1604431 | NCBI WGS metagenome assembly OLKZ01 (sample SAMEA104055714, study PRJEB20765) | soil metagenome | isolation source: soil
ATTGAAAATAATCGCACAAAAAAGCCCTTCGAAAATCCGAAGGGCTTACTGTTTTTATAAATTAAATTCTATACTGCAAAACTTTCACCGCAACCGCAACTCCTGCTGGCATTGGGATTATTGAAATAAAACCCCTTGCCATTCAATCCATCGCTGAATTCCAGTTCTGTATTAACGAGGTATAAAAAACTTTTGAGATCGGTCACTATTTTCAGGCCCTTGTCTTCAAACACCTGGTCCATGGGTTTCACTTCGTTATCAAAATCAAGCTTGTAACTTAACCCGCTGCATCCACCACCTACTACGCCTACACGCAGAAAGTAAGACGGGTCGCTGCCCACCCCTGCATCTTCCATGAGTTTGATGACCTTTGATTTTGCCTTATCGCTGATAAATATTGAATTGTCTGTTGCTACCACTATAAATTATTTTAAATGCTGAATTTTAAATTTTAAATGAAGAAATAATTCAACATTTAAAATTTATCATTCAAAATAAATTAATGTACTACGCTCTCTTCAAACTTAATTTCTTCCAAACCGTTTTTCACCCGGTAGTCGTTGATGGCTGCTTTGATGGCGTCTTCTGCCAATACACTGCAGTGGATCTTTACAGGAGGCAGGTTCAATTCTTCCACGATATCCATATTATCGATCTTCAATGCATCATCTACGCTTTTCCCTTTCAGCCATTCCGTAGCCAAAGAGGAAGAAGCAATGGCAGAACCGCATCCAAAGGTTTTGAATTTGGCATCTGTGATCATACCGGTAGCCTCATCAACTTCTATCTGGAGACGCATCACATCACCGCATTCCGGCGCACCAACAAGGCCCGTGCCTACATTTTTCTTTGCTTTATCGAGCGTACCAACATTTTTTGGATTTTGGTAGTGGCCGAGTACTTTTTCTGAATATGCCATAGTTGAAAATTTTAAATATTAAATGTAAAATATAAAATGTAAAAGTTGAACAGTTCAATACTTTAAAGAGCCTTGAGGTTAGAAAAGCTGCCTCACTTTTACATTGCACATTTATTATTTTGCATTTTACATTTTTTAATGCGCTGCCCACTCGATCGTGCTCAGATCTATCCCTTCTTTATACATTTCCCAAAGCGGGCTCATTTCTCTTAACTTCAAAACCGTTTCGCTTATTGCCTTTATTGTGTAATCAATTTGTTCTTCTGTGGTAAACCTGCCCAATCCAAAACGAAGCGAAGAGTGTGCCAGGTCATCCCCCAAACCCAGTGCTTTTAACACGTAGCTTGGTTCTAATGAGGCAGATGTACAGGCCGATCCGCTGCTTAATGCTATATTTTTATTGAAGCCCATTAACAGGCCTTCACCCTCCACGTGCTTAAAAGAAATATTGGTTACATGCGGCAACCGGTGTTCGCGACTGCCATTCACATAGGCTTCTTCCAGTTTCATTAATTCCGTTTCTAATTTATCCCTTAATATAGAGATGCGTTTTGTGTCTTCTTCCATATCCAGCATGCATAATTCGCATGCCTTACCAAAACCAACAATACCGGGAACATTTAAAGTCCCACTGCGCATACCACGTTCATGGCCACCGCCATCCATTTGAGCAGTAACTTTTACCCTGGGGTTTTTGCGGCGAACATACAATGCACCAACGCCCTTGGGTCCGTACATTTTATGCGCACTGAAAGCCATCAGGTCAATGCCATCTTTAATAACATCCACCGGTATCTTTCCAACTGCCTGTGTGCCATCAGTAAATAATAATACCCCATTTTTACGCGCAATGGCACTTATTTCTTTTATCGGCATCACGGTACCAATTTCATTATTGGCATACATGATGGCAATTAAGATAGTGGTTGGTTTTATGGCCGCTTCCAGTTCTTTCAGATCGATCAAACCGTCGCGTTTTACCTGCAGGTAAGTCACTTCACCCCCGCTTTTTTCAATATGTTTACAAGTGTCTAAAACCGCTTTATGTTCAGTGGTGGCTGTAATAATATGGTTGCCTTTGCTTGCATACATTTCAAACACCCCTTTAATGGCAAGGTTATCGCCTTCAGTGGCACCAGATGTAAAAATGATCTCTTTAGGATCAGCGCCAATCAGTTTGGCTACCTGTTCACGTGCATAATCCACTGCTTCTTCAGCCTCCCACCCAAAAGGATGATTACGGCTTGCGGCATTTCCAAAATGTTCCAGGAAATAAGGCGTCATTGCTTCCAAAACCCTTGGATCCATCGGCGTGGTGGCATTATTATCCAGGTAAATGGGTAATTTCAACATAAAATCGAATGATTTAGTTTCTGTCTGTAATAACGCAAATTTACTGCAAAAGGTTCTATTTTAGCTCATAAAATCAAACCGTCACTTTCAATTTACCGATTTCGTAAACCAATTGTTTTATAAATAAATATTATATGCATAAAGTAGAACATATTGGCATCGCTGTTAAAGATCTTGCAATATCCATTCCGTTATTTGAAAAGCTGCTTAATAGTGCCTGTTATAAGACAGAATTGCTGGAAGCCGAAAAGGTAAACACGGCATTTTTTATGTCGGGTGAAACCAAGATCGAACTGCTGGAAAGTACCGACCCGGAAGGGGTGATCTCAAGATTTATTGAAAGGAAGGGGGAAGGCTTGCATCATATCGCTTTTGAAGTAGAAAATATTGACGCAGAGATGGAAAGGCTGAAAGCGGAAGGATTTATTTTATTGAACGATACCCCAAGGCCAGGCGCCGATAATACTTTAATTTGTTTTCTTCACCCCAAAACTACCAATGGTTTATTGGTTGAATTGTGTATGAAAATGAAATAATTTTTTTTGAGACCTCCCCTGATCATACTGCTATTGATACTGTTCCTTTTTGGGAATTTACCCGGCAACGCACAGAATTTTCATTTCGCGGTAAATTCTCCTTCCCTGTATTTTGACAAACCATCTGCCCTGCAAAAGGCCGGTGTGAGTGAGGTTCATTGTATTTTTAAAGACAGCCGGGGATTTATGTGGTTTGGCACAGAGAATGGGTTGTATCGTTTCGATGGCACGAATGTTTTGTACACTCATCATATCAATGGCGATACCAGCACTTTGTCTACCAATAGCATCACAAACATTACAGAAGACGCTACAGGCAATCTATGGCTCGGTACCGCGGGTGGAGGAGCGATATTAAATCCTTATACTTTAAAATGTACGAGGATAAGAGATCTAAATAATAATATCATTGGATCCAAAATTTCTTTTTTTACACAGGATAAAAAAACAATATGGGCGGCTACCGATAACGGCTTATTTAAATATAATGCTGAAAAGAAATTCCTGGAAAAAATATGGGATGGCAGCGAAAAAAATAACGGGATCGGTTTTGCAGTATCATGTATAGGTTTTTACAGTAACGACAGCATGGTATTGGGAACATTGGCAGGTGTGGTTTTTCTTAATAAAACTAACCTGGGTTACCGGGTTGCAGCTTATTATGAAAATGCCAGAGAAGTAAAACCAATTGTATCAACATTATATATTGATGACAGGGGGGAATTGTGGGTAGGCACCTGGACTTACGGATTACTCCATTATGACCGGTCATCCGGAAATTTCATTAATTATAAATGGGAAAAAGATAATCCCAGTAAGATATCAAATATAGTTACCAGCATCATTGTAATACAATCAGATGGCAACCGGGCTTTATATTTTTCATGTGGCGCCGGTATATTCAGGATGCCAATATTGTCCGGCGCAAATGAGCCTGATGTAAATAACATTTCACTCTTTACTCATAATGACCAATTGCCCAATAGTCTTTCAAGAGGCACACCAGCAGGGCTTTACGAAGATGATATGGTGAATTTGTGGATAGGATTGGGTTCTGAAGCGGGCGTTAATAAAATTACCGTCGCAAAGCCTGTGTTCAGCACACTGCCTGTACAAAGAAATGGCTATGTTCAGGAAAGTCAATCAATTGTTTTAGGCGGCAAAAAATATTACTGTGTCAGCAGCTGGCATGGCGCTCCCGCTTTACAGGTATTTGACAGTTCTCTTCAGTTGGTAAAAACGTTTTTACACATGCCCCCGGATGATACACACCCCGATGCCGGTGATGTTTCTTCAGTAGCTGTTGACAGGTACGACAGGCTTTGGATCTCATCCTGGCGTGCGATCGTAGTGGCTGATAAAAATTTCAACATCATTAAAAAGATCAACCACGAGAATAAGCCCGATACATTATCAAAAGACAAAAATAATTATGTACTCGTTAACGGCGATTCTGTATGGATATCTTCTTATAAAAACGGCATTGATTTTTTTAACACGGATTATAAACGTATCGGCCATATTGCCCAAAATGAACATGGCTTAGTTGAACCGCTTATCTGGAAAATATACAAAGATACTCACGGAGGCATATGGCTGTTGGGTAATGCTTTTTTTCACCGGTATAATGCAGCCACACAGCAATTTAAACCATATACTTTTTCGTCCGACAATACAGCGCCTTCGCCCGTGGATATTGCAGAAAGAAAAGACGGCAGTTTTTTGATCGCTACCCGGTACGGGCTCGTTCACTTTGATCCACTCACAGAAAAATTTGATTATATCCGCTCCCCCCTGCTGCAAAAAGAAGACAATATCAAATCAGTTTGTACCGATGAAAATGATAATGCATGGTTCTTAACAGATGCACACCTGGTGCAATACGATTTCGGCACAGGAAATTTTACGCTATATGGAAAAGAGGATGGACTGGACATCTCAGACGAATTAATGAGCATCCGTTTTATTGAAAAAAACAAATACCTGGTAGGCCAGCAATTTATTTATACAGCCTTTACGCCCAGTGCTTCAAAGAACAATAGCATACCCCCGAAAATTCTGATCACACAGGCAAGTGTGAATGATAGTTCGATAACGATCAACAATGAGCCGCTGGAGCTGAGGCTTCCATATTTTCAAAACAGGATAAGCTTTAATTTTTCGGCTATCAATTATGTAAGGCCCGAGCAAAACAATTTTGCCTACCGCTTAAAAGGCGCAGATACGGGATGGACCTATACTTATACTGGTTTTATATCTTATGCTAACCTTAATCCCGGCACTTATTTATTTGAAGTGAAAGTTCAAAATTATATGGGAGTATGGAGCGATGTGCGATCGGTCGCATTTATCATTTCACCACCCTTCTGGAAAACATGGTGGTTCATCAGTTTGGTGATATTGGCTTTTGCGATCTTATTTTTTTCGATAGTGAAATACATTGCACAAAGGAATTTAAAAGAAAAAATCCTCCGGCTGGAAAAAGAGCAGGCGATAGAAAAAGAACGCAATCGGATTGCACGGGACATGCACGATGACCTGGGCAGCGGTCTTACAAAGATTGCGATATTGAGTGAGGTGGCGAAGACGCAGTTACAGCAACCAGATAAAGCCAGGTTGCAGCTTGAGAACATTTCTGTTTCCTCCAGAGAGTTGGTGGATAATATGCAGGATATTATCTGGGTGCTCAACCCTAAAAATGATACTTTGGAAAGCCTTGCTTCTTACGTACGCGAGTATGCGCTGAAATTTTTTGAGCCTTTTCAATCAGGCGTACAATTCAATTATCCCGACAATATCCCTGTAGTGACATTAACAGAAGAACAAAGAAGAAATATTTTCCTGGTCATCAAGGAATCATTCAACAATATTGCCAAACATGCGTGGTGCAATACGGTGAAGCTTCAACTTCAAAAGAAAAATAACAGCATCATTTTTATTATCGGGGACGATGGAAAAGGTTTTGATGTCGCCAGCACCAGGGTCTTTGGCAATGGGCTTCAGAATATGAGAACGCGTATGCTGCAGGTCAATGGAACGTATGACATCACATCATCGCCCGGTAAAGGCACCGTTACAAAGATCAGTATTGAGTTGTAAGTAGCACTTTTGTCATGTTGAGGAACGAAGACAAGGTTTAGAAGGTTTAGGAGGTTTAGCCACTAAACTTCCTAAACCTTCTAAACTTTCCTAAACCAGATCTTCCTCAAGCATGACAGAATGCTTTCGTGTAACACTTTTTTGTGATGCCCGGTAAAATTATTACAAATACTTTTGTATACTAAGCCCACAAGTATGATCATTGTAGCCATCGTAGAAGACATTAAAGACATAAGGGAAGGATTGAAACTGCTGATCGATAGCAGCGATGGCTTTGCCTGCAGTGAAGTGTATGAAAATGCAGAAGATGCGGTAAAATCTTTACCAAAGAGCCTGCCCGACGTGGTATTGATGGATATCCACCTGCCCGGCATCAGTGGCATTGAAGCAGTGAGACAGTTAAAAGACAAATGCCCTGCTACGCAATTCATCATGAGCACGGTGTATGAAGATGATGAAAATATTTTTGAATCGCTGAAAGCAGGCGCGAGCGGCTACTTACTTAAAAAAACCGCGCCTTCAAAAATCCTGGATGCCATCACGGAAGTGTACAATGGCGGCAGCCCGATGAGTACGCAGATCGCAAGAAAAGTGATCGCTTCTTTTCAACGTAAAGATTCAATTGATGAAGTGGATATTCTTACCCCAAAAGAAAAGGAAATATTAAAAGCGCTTTCAAAAGGTTTGCGTTATAAAGAAATAGCCGATGAGATGAACATCGGCATGGAAACCGTGCGCAGTCATGCCCGCAAGATCTACGAAAAACTACAGGTGCAAAGCCGTACGGAAGCATTGAACAAGGTTTTTGGCACAAGGTGAGAACAATTGGCAATAGACAATTGGCAATTGGCAAATCAGCCTTTGTAATTAATTGCCTTTAACATTTCCGACCCCACCTTCTCAATTCCAAATTTGCCCATTGCTTATTGCCTATTGCCTATTGCCCATTGCTTATTGCCCATTGCTTATTGCCCATTGCTTATTGGCATCGTCTAACACTTTTTTGTGATTGTTTGCAGCATCATAAAGCCGCATTTTTACCATAAATTATTTTATATGAAAAAAATATTTTTCCTCTCGGGGTTAGTAATGCTGATCACTGTATCTGCAGAAAGCCAGTTTTTAAAAAAATTAGGTGATAAAGTAAAAAATAAAGCCAATCAGCGAGTCGACCAAAAAACAGACCAGGCGATTGATAAATCAATGGATGCAGTGGAAGATAGTCTTAAGAACGGAGGCAATACTTCCTCAAACAATGGCCAGGGCAATACAACGGTAAAGAATACTAATACAACAAATGCCGGCAACAACTCCACGTCCGTACCTGGCGACCCCACCTCGCCCGTTTCATTCAAGACCTACCAGAACTACGATTTCATACCCGGGGAAAAGATACTGTTCGAAGATAATTTTCTATCAGATGCCGACGGAGAATTTGCTGCTCATTGGGAATTGCAAAAAGGACAGGCAGTGGTAAATAAAATAAGTGATAAAACAGCACTGCTAATCACCGAAGGGAATTACGGATGGGTAACCCCGCTGATGAAAGAAAAAAAATATCTTGGCAATGAATGGACGGTGGAATTCGATCACCAGAGAAATAATGAAGCATACGGGATCATTGTTTTTTTGCAAAACGAGGCTCATAATGACCTGGGAAAGGTAATGATCAACAACACCCAGGCATCAATTGAATTTGCCACCGCCGATGGAGCATCAAAAACACTGGATGGTTCTTATCCAGAAAATATGACCGGAAAGAATTTTTTCGACAAATGGCATCATATAGCGATCGCATACAAAAATAAACAGATAAAGTTATATGTAGACCAGGAAAGGGTTCTGGTAGTTCCCAACTGCAATATCACTCCTGATGGCATTGCAATGGGAGGCATCGGTTCGCCGGGCGGTCCGCTGGTGTTTACGAACGTGCGCATTGCTGATGGCGCAGGCATGAATATGTTGGGGGAAAAATTCACTGACACAAAGATCATAACACATGGTATCAACTTCGATGTGAACAAAGCGATCATCAAACCCGAGAGCATGGGAACATTGAATGGCATCGTGAAAATAATGACCGATAACCCCGAGGTAAAATTTGAAGTGGGCGGTCACACTGACAGCGATGGCGATGATGCTTCCAATATGAAATTATCACAGGCAAGGGCAGACGCAGTTCGCACCCAGCTGATCAGCATGGGCATTGATGCGTCAAGGCTCAATTCGAAAGGATATGGCGAATCAACACCGATAAGCGATAACGCAACACTGGAAGGGAAGGCCAATAACAGGAGGGTGGAATTTGTAAAAATGTAAACCAATAATTTAAAGGCCCTTGCGCTCAAAATCATTTTATAAAATATGCTGCAGGTACAATCATTATATAAATATTTAACGGCCACTTTTTTATGTTTGTTGCTTTTTTGTATAGTGAGCGCGCAGACAGGCAGCCTGAACGTCACCTTCACGCCAAAAAACGACGGCACCCCGGTAACATTGAAGTTTTCCCAGTCATTATTAAAATTCGATAATCCACATGGTTACTGGTTCGTTAATCCACATAACGGCGACCGGCACTTTCAATTTATGCCCGAATCCTTCTATGGTGACAGGGAGGCAGATGTGGCATTTATCAGTTTTCATGAAACGGTGAATGACTTTGATTTTTACGAAGGCGGTGGCAATGACTCTAACAGCGTAACGATACAGAACAAAATTCTAACCGTATCGGCTCCTGAATATGATTCCAGGGCATTTGGAAACAAACCCATGCACATCCATATCAATAGCTTTACTGCATCAGAGATCAGTTTTACCATCAGCGGCGCTGCCAGTTTAAGAATGATCAACAGCACCAGCCCTAAAGGCACGCCCGGCACCATTAGCGGAACCGGGCATTTTTTCCGCGAGCCAAAATATATATTATCAGATCTGTTGCCCGGTTGCAATTGCGACGCTACCATTTATGCAGCGGTGTATGATGAAGAAAATAATGTACGTACCGCGTCGCCCTGTGAAAAAGCATTAAACAACAAACTATTTGATGCCGTACAAAAAGCAATGGCACCGCTATTTACCAATGTACAACATACAGGCGAAGGTAAAATGGCAACAGGTGATATAAATATTGTAATGATGCCAGGCCATGTAGATATTAATGTTCCGGTAAAAGACAGGCCTTATTGTACCAGCGATTACTATCAAAATGGACTTACAGGCTTTAATGCCCAAAAAAAATATTTTAGCAACGATGACAGATTTGGTTTGCGCTTTATGAGAACAGTAAGCGATGAAACATTGGGTGTAACAACCGATGCTACCGCAAATACCAAAAGGCAAGCTGCAAAAGTGGATTCTCTATACAAACTGGCTGCGGCAAAAAAAATTACGATGGAACAGTACATGAAGGCGGCACAGGAAGCAATGACAAGTATGAGCGGTAATTCTCCTGATATAAAAAAATTAGAAGCAGAAAATAATCTATACCTGACAATAATTTTTAACCCGGATAATAAAACCGAAACTGATCTAAAATTGGCTGATAAAAATAAAACGATAGTAACCCGCAATATAAAAGGAGCAGCATTCGAAATTTTTTCTCCCATAGCAAAAGATGGCGATGGCAATTGGGTAAACAGCCGACAGGCCATTTATTTTGGTAGGTTTTCTGCACCGGCAAATGCCAACAATGGTGGAGCAGGCTTTGATGTAAAAACTACTAATGCAGGTTATCCAGCCAATGGAAATAAATTATCCATTTACAATATCATTATCAAAATGGAAGGCGGCAAAGATTTGATGGATAAAGCCATCGCCAATATTGATTTTAATGCTTTACAGGAATTGATCACCAAACAATAAACCTCCAACAATGTTCAAATCAATTTTATTTTCACTGGTACTTTTTGCAACAGTTGCAAAAGCTCAACCCAATCGTGATCAATATACACGTGGACAAGCTACGCCCACCGCTGCCGGAACATTGAACGACGCATCTGTATTTACTGTTGAATTTTGGGTTAAAACAACAGATAACAGGAGCAACAATGTTTATTGGCAAAGGCCTTATCTTTTTGGCAATGAAACAAACGGAGATAATTCCGGCGACTTTGGAATCACCACTAACAATGGTTATATCGCCATGTGGGAAGGATGTTCAAGTTTGAACAGCGACCAGAATTTTTTATCCAACGTTCGTATCAATGACGATTTTTGGCATCATATTGCAGCCGTTAATAACGGGCAGAATTTTAATTTATATGTAGACGGGAAGATCGTTGGTTCACTTGTTTCGGGAAAACGTTTGTACACAAGTACCGCCCCGCTTACATTTGGCGGCGCCTCCTTAGATCATGCTTTTGCAGGCAACTTTAATAGCATGAATTTTTTATCCCAATCGGTATTTGGTGAAGCAAGAATTTCAAACATGGTAAGATATGTTTCGGATTTTACTCCTCCGCAATCATTTTACCAGGATGCAGGCACCGTTAAAATATATCATTTCAATGCTAACAGCAGCAATAGTAATAATGCTTATTCATCTAATGTTAACGCATCAGTAATACTTGACCCTAACAGGCCGGTAGTTGTTGCACCTGATCAACCAATTAATGATAATTATGCCCAGCCGGCCATCCTGTATTTTAATGATTCCGTTTCATTGAACGGCAGGCTCATGTTGGGAAAAAAAGACTTGAGCTTCAGCAATGATATTTATATACGTTTTTTTGAAGGCCTGTCGAGGAAGGTCAGATACTTTAAACCTGAAGAAATAAAAGGATTTAGCATGGGTGATAGTTATTATGAAGCAAAATTCCTGGGGCCGGGAGGAGCGATAAGCACCCCATTGAAAAAAACGATGGTAAAGCGTTTAACCCCGGATGGTAGTAAGATGGCCATGTATGAATACGAGTCGCAGGCCAATGTTAAAAATGCAAATGGAAATATGGAGTGCAAGACAACGCTCTTATATTTTGTGCAACTGCCCGGAACTACAGATGATAAGGTATACCAATTCTCCGATAATAAATTCGTACCGCACTTTGATAAAAGGGTGAGCGACCTGGTACAGGATAAGCCTGCGCTGGCAGATAAGATCCGCAGCAAGGATAAGGATTTCTTTTATGCCTTTATTACAGATGAGAAGCACCAGTTAAAGGTGTGGTGGAACATCATTAATGAGTATAATCAACAGTAATATTTTTAGTGACGCATTCAAACTGATCTTTCATGAAGTATATTTTTTTATTTGTTGCACTTTCTTTTTGCAATACAAATGCGTCGGCACAATATTACAAGACCCACCAGCCGGATACGCTGCGCTGGTTTGTAGGCAAATGGGTTGACAACAAGACATTTAAAATAGACAGTACAATCTATGGTAAAGGCGGGGGTAGTGGTACTGTTACAGTTAAAGATGGCGCTTTTGATATCAGTACACCGGAAAAAGAAGCATTTGAAAAAAACATGAATGATGCTCTTAAAACACTAGAGGATAATGAAAACGAAATCAGTAAAACAATAAAAGAAACACAAGGGATTTACCAATTTAATTTAGCAGATAGATCAATAAAAGAATTAGAAAAAGTAAAGGAAGATGTAAAAGAGATCATCGAAGATAAAAACACTCCTCCTCCTGTAAAACCGTCTGATGCAGGAGATCAGGCATTTGAGAATGACTTGACAAGTATGTGCAACTCTATAAAACCAGAATATCTCAGAATCATTAATTTTTATAAAGCGCATAAATCAGAAAAAAATCCCCACTTTGATTTACCGCCACCGCCGGTAGCTGACTATTTTAATTGCTGGGGTTGCGACACCGCTAAAATGGCCGATTTTGAACGCCTGAGCCATCAATACCGAGACGATTTTTTTAAAGATATGCGAAAAGATGTGAACCTGTTGCTAACAATGATGGGGAAAATGGAAGGTTACGGGCTGGGTAGTCATCCGGAATACTTTGGCGGCACAAATGAAACTGCAAAAAATGCTTTTGATTCAACGAAATCCCACATCGGGCCATGTGCCTACATCAGCTATTACGATATGTGTAAAGCCCTTAACTTTTACCAGGAAAGAGCAGTGCAAATGCTTAGTCAATTATGGAATGATAATATTAATAATTATGGGGCTTATAAAGTGGTATTAAATCTTTGCATGGCCAGCTATCAGACGCGGGTAGCAATGGGCTTAGTGCATATGGACGCGGATTTTAAAGAATATTTAATACAACAAAAAAAATGGGCGAAGCCAATAGAAGGGCTATATGATTCGCTGACCATGCTTTTGTTCGAAAAAAAAGATTACAGCCTGATGAGAACTATTCCAGCTATGATGGGGCTCTATCAGAGTATCATAATGTTTTTAGACGTGAGAGATTCTCAGACAGGAGCTATCCTTTTCGATATGGATGGTTATGTGCCAAAACATAATATACAAGAACTTATCGGTTTTCCAAATTTTGAACTTACCGTGGAACTTGATACAAAGATCGGCGAAAAAGGCAGTTATACCATTGCACATCTTAAAAGCAAATCAAAAGTAATTGTAGAATTAGACGATAAAGAATGTGTGAAATTTTCCCTTGCAAATAAAGAGGAAGATAAAATAAAAGCAGATATCATTACCAACGAAGCCATCTCTCCATCTCCACATGGCATTTATGTTGGCACCAAAACATATACCAGTCAGTCGCCCATTTTTAAAATACGGTTTTGCCCCATGGAAGGCGTGCCCACCGGAGATTCCATTTACCTGTCAACTTTTGTACCACTTGCCCCCGATAAAGGAAACTGGAATGTACAGGGTAAGTTGGCCCCTTTGGGCATTAACCAGGCAGACAGGTTGTTTATCAATATAGACGAACTGAAAAATGATGCGCAAAATATCAAGCCCGAAGCTGATCAAAAACAATTGGACGATATAAAAAAGAATTCTTTGGAGATGGCTGACAAAATTAAAGCCATGCAGGCAGCAGGTAACCTGGATCCCATGAAAATGGCTGAGATGGTAAAGCAAATGATGAGTAACAGCACTGCGGTTGTAGAAACACAAACATCTGAATTAATGCGTATCCGATTACCACTTAAAGTAACCAATAAGGACAAGATATTGATCAATCAAAGATTTGATGCAAAAGCGATAAATCCACAAATATCTCAGCCAATAGTGTACGCTTACCTGACCATTAAATTAGTGCATAAACCAACATACAGTAACGATTACGGTGAATAATTGATAAGTATCTATCTATAAAAAATGCTGTTTTTATTCAAAGCTAATGATAAGCGTGTTTGAATTTAATTATATCGACGATGAAAAATAAAATTTCATTTTCTGTTTTCCTGGTCATACTGGCTTTTTTTAGCAATACAACAGTATTTGCGCAAAATGTTGGGCCGCTTACCGACAGCCTGCAGAAATACCAGGAGCTTATTAAAAATGCAGCCACACAGGAAGAAAAGATACGATTGGCCTTGCAATTGCAAAAAATCATATACGGTAGATCTGCTGTTGATACGGCCTTAATAACGAAAATGCCAAGCTCAAAACAGGGTGCCTTAAAAGAAAAAGATAAACAACTGGCAGAAATACAAAAGCAGAAACAAAATATAGATACTTCAAAATCAAGAAAAGATAAATATACAGCCATACAAAAGTTGCTGGCTAAAAACGATTCCATAATTGTGGCAAATAAAAATGCCGGCAAACACAGCGGTATTCAGCCGGGGTTAATTACTTTACCAAATGCCGACCAGTTTTTAATGGACCCCAGGGCTACTGTTGATACTTCGCAAGTCAGGCTTTCATGCATGTACAACCAAACATACACACATGGCAAAGAATCTTTTTCTGCCTCTTCAACATCGGCAACCATGTATCGTCAAAATGGAATAATAAAAATTGCAGCTACTAATGATGCTTTGCCCGAAACGGTTATGCATGGCAACATCGGCATACCTACTATGGTAAATCATCACGATCTGTATGGCGCTGCTTCCATGGCTGCAGGTTGCGAAACCGGTAGGTCTGATCATAAATTTGCTTTTTCATTTTATTACAATCCGGCAAGCAACCAGTATGCTGTTGGCGCTGGCGCGGGGTTGTTGATCAACAGGCCATGTGCAGGTCCGCACGAACCTACTACACGTACAGGTGGTGTAGGTTTTAGCGCAACCAATGATGCCTCCACATGGAAAGTTGCAGGCTATGCCAACAAGATCACAGACAGTAATAAAACAGCAACTTTTGCAAAAACACAAACTGGTTTCCTTATTACATACAACAAATCAAGCAATGGTATTACTGAAACATTTTCTGCAGAAATTAGTTTATCCCCCCTGCATTACGAAGCATTTATTGAAGCTGCAGATACCGGTGGATACCGCAGATGGATTCCGGTAGGTCCAACACTTACAGACTATCCAACATTGCCAAATAAAGGCAAAGGAAATGACATACAATTGAAAGTAACCCTTTGGGATAAAATTACCAACAAGGAAGCAAGTAATAATTACAAAGCCGTTATCAAACTAAACAATGTATCAAACATGCCGGGTTATTGCATGAATTTTCCGGAAAATGATAAGGATGCCGATGATAAACCAGATATGCGTTTTGACAGGGAAGACAGCAGTATTTATGAGAACTGGTCTCAGAACAGCATTACTACAAGAAACAACAGCGGCCCGCAATACGTAACCGTTGTAAGCTACGATTATGGCGGCATTGCAGATGTTACAGCAGATGTTACCACACCAGATGGTTTTACAATAAAGGCGCATTTGCGCACCGGCACAAATGATACTTTAACGTTGCCAAAAAGAACCAACGGATCTTTTATTGCCGATTACTGGAAGCAGCAACAAAACGCAATAGCAAAATCAGATACAACCGATGATGAAGAAATTGAAATTGGCGATGATAGATACCGAGGTGATGGCCTTACATTGTATGAAGAGTATAGGGGCTTTTTAGAAAACCGGAAACATTTTAGAGGTAATGCTGAAAAGAAAGACATTATGGTATGCAACAAAATTGCTACTGCTCGCAGCCAGGATGGTATAAACATGTGTGAAGCTGTGCTAAATCAATATGGCAACAGAGTTTACATGCATTCGAAATTTAAAGATGATGAATTTGGCAAAAAGCACGATCCTGATGCAGATGAAATTTCTAAAATGACAGAAGAGGGTGTAACTACTGCAATGAAATATAACCGCTGCATTAATTACAAAAACATACAATCTCTCCACCTGATAGACCAGCATGGCATTGTGTTGATGAACAGCGAAGAAGAAAGCGGCTATGCTATTGCTGTGAAAAAAACAGGTGCACACCTGGGGCCGCCTAAAAATATGTACTTCCTGGTTATAACCAAAAGCTTTAGTCCTAAACCGGGAGCCTGGTCAGAGATCAGGGGTGATATAGATGAAGACGGCCACATCACTGTTACACCGCAGGGCAAATTTAAAATTCTTACTGATGAATATGCTGTAACCGTTGCACATGAAATGCTGCATTGCTTTCATGTGCCTCATCATGGCAGTGATAATGATTTTGGGCAATGTTCATTTAGTTATGATGCCTTTAGTAGCCATTGGAAAGTTGTGGCAAAAGATGGCAAACGTCTGGCAAGCCCTCTCAGAATTAATTTATTTTGGGAAGGCGACCCTGACAATGAGATTGGTTTTAACGATGTAGATGCGGTAACAGCTACATCATGGCATGTAGTTGGCGAAAATAGTAACCACTCCGGTGTTGAAGATTGCATCATGCGATATGATAATGCTATGGGTTACACACGTGCCGACTGGAAGAATGTTTACCTGTTAAAATCAAAAACAGAATACGCAGAACTTACTGGTATCAATATCTGCAACTCTACCATTGGCAGCGGTGTAAACAGCCGCAACCATAAGCCAATAAGCCGTTATGGTGATGCCGCACCGGGCCATGGCGATTGCATACACCAGTTTTGTGTTAGCGACAGGTACGATTAAATTAATAATGGTACGGTGAATAATTGATAAGTATCTATCTATAAAAAATGCTATTTTCATTCAAAGCTAATGATAAGCGTGTTTGAATTTAATTATATCGACGATGAAAAATAAAATTTCGTTTTCCGTTTTCCTGGTCATACTGGCTTTTTTTAGCAGTACAAATGTACTTGCACAAAAAATGCCCGATATGAAAATGGTGGAGGCACAAATGGCAAAAGCACAGCACATTTTAGATTCAGTGAAAAAGTTGCACCCCGAAATTCCCTCAGATACAAAATTAAAAAAGCTCCCAAATATGGACAGCCTTAGCGCCCTAACAAAAAAAAATTCGGATGCTTTAAAGAATATTCAGGGCCAGGCCAAACAGCAAAGAGATGATAACCTACCTAAAGCAATTGCAGCAAATAATGCATTTGGCATAAAGGTGCTTAATGAAAAAGATATTATAACCATCGCTCAAAAAATGTTACCGGCAGCCATTGAAGGATTAAATCGTTACAACATTTTATTAAAAGACATGCTGGATCAATCGGTAAATGATACCACCATAAATGTTGCCGGTACGGGAATGATGTTGTCTGCTACAGGAATGCCAAAGCAGGTTTGCCAATATATGGTTTGCAAAGATGTAATACGAAATCCAAAAAATGTTTGGACATTAAATGACCTCGGGGTTATTCTTCGCAATGAAAAACGTTACCCTGAATCCATTCAATGTTTTAAGTACGCGTGTTCTTTCAGCGATTCGTTGTATATCATCAAAACAAACCTGGCCTGGGCCACTTCTTATTATGGCGATTTTATCCAGGCAAAAAAATACTTTAATGAAGCGCTTGCGATCAATCCCGATTTTGGAAGCGCTATGGAAGGCCTGGCACTGATCGCTTATCAGCAAGGCGATATACAGGCGCTGTTCACATGTCTTACAAAAGAAGTAAAAGGTTTTGGTGGCGGAGGTCCCGGCCCATCAGATAATTTTGCAAACATTTGTGGCAGTGTAGCAATGGACCAACAAATGAATAACCTGGGTAACGCCAATCAAACCAATCCCGGCGACGATCATACTTACGATAACGATAAGGGCGATGAAGGAAACCAGGATCCACCCCCAACAGGAAATAATGAACCGCCCTCTTATCCATCAATGGGTGGCATATTTGCACAAAGCATTGATGAATTACCGGCTTTTAGACAAAAGCTCACATCTTTTTATAAGATGATAAAAGATGCCCAGCAAAAGGAGGCAGATCATGTAGCTGAAAAACAGCATTCCCTGCCAAGGCTTGCTCCGCCTACATATACTGACGATCAGGGCAATCAGGTAACTCCTTACAGCTATGAAAAATATTACAAGCTTTTTCATACCATTCACGAATCTTTTGAAAAAAGAGCAAGCTATATTTATAAACAATGGGATGATGAAATGAAGCCCCTGCTCTTGTCGGTAGCTACAAAAGATGGCGATATGCTAAAAGCATACACAAAAGAACTTGCCGCCTGCAAATTTAGCGACCCGCTAAAAGAGAAGAAATGTATAGAAGATGCTCAGTGCAAATGGAAACCTATCATGCGTGGCTCTAAAGAAGCTGACCTGGGCGCCATCTCAATATTATGGAAGAAGTATATTGAAAAAATGAATGCTGCCGGCGATTGGTATATTGGCGCATCATCTCCATTCATAAAAAGAGTGCATCAACCCGATTGGAATGAATACATGAACCGCATTCGTGAACAAGACATCAGGGGAGCGGTTTTAAACATGTATGAAAAATGGGTAGGTTGGCAGGCGAGCATAAATATTGATGCCTTGCACGATCTGGAAATTGTATGCAGAACTGAAATAAGAGAAATTCCAGCCAACGGCCCCAATCCCAAGGATGTAAAATTAAAAAAACTGAAAACCGCCCCCGACTATTGCGACAACGAGGCTTCCTCCAGGGATTATACTATAAAAGGTTTTGGTTATAAATCGGATTGCAGCGGCACTACCATCACGGTACCGGTAGGAAAAGTAGGTCCGGCAGATGTTGGTCTGGTATATAAAACTGTGATCAGCAACAGGCATAAAGAAGATGATTATTCAAGATTAGGAGTAACGTTAGGCATGGGCGTAAGTCAGAAAATTGGAGCCGATGGTGCCGGCGGTTCGGGTGCATCTATCAAAGGAACTATTGATCTGAATATAGAAGTCGGCTACCAGTTTGGTGCAGATGGAAACGTCAACGGAAAGTATGCCAGTACTGAATTAGCTGTAGGTGCAAAAGGCAAGGTAACCACAGGCAATGATGATGCAGATGCTTTATTGCACACAGCAAAATTTAATAAGGGCTTTGATATTAAAGTAGAAGTAGTGGCGCTAAAGGGAGCCGATGGAACCTACGGAGGGTGGAATGTGACCGATGTAGGAGGCACCAGGCATTAAAAATATATCACGGCAGCAGAATTTTAATACCCTTACAAATTAAATCACTTTACCCTTCGACAGCGCTGTCTATTACTTTCTCTTACCGCTAAGACCACCCGGTCGCAAACATGGCAAATCCCGTCAGGGACGATGAAGAACTGATTTTAAGATATGGTTCAGCTATAAATAATATTCATCACGGTCATAAAATAAATTTTAGTTTATGAAAAAGTTATTCCTCATTTTACTGCTCTCCCCTCTTTTTTTGGATGCACAGGATTCATTGAAGGCATATAATAATTATGATTTTGTTCCCGGAGATACCATTTTATTCGAAGATCATTTTACCAATGATGTGACGGGAGAATTCCCCGCACATTGGGAACTGGTTGCGGGACAGGCCGTGATGAATAATATCACTGGTATTCCTTCCCTGCTAATGACTGATGGCAACTATTGTAAAGTAAAGCCACGTATGAAAGCGAAAAGCTACCTCACCGACAGGTTTTCCATTGAGTTTGATACCTATGTTACGCACACGGCCTATGGTATCATGATCTACATGCGTGATCTTAAAGGAAATAATATGAATGTGGGATTAGGCCCCGACAAGGTTACCTGGAATTATTCCAATACAAAAACAATGGCGGGCAAATTTCCTCCCGAACTCGTCAATGAATCTTATTTCAATAAATGGCACCATATCGCTTTGGCATACAAATCAGACCAGCTCAAGATCTATGTGGATCAATACAGGATCCTTACCATACCGTCTTGCGAATTAAGCCCCGCTGTCATGGATGTAGAAGGTATCGGGAATGGCAAGAACCCGGTTGTTTTTACCAACTTGAAAATTGCCAAAGGCGCAAACATGTTTATAGCGGGCCAGAAATTCACTGACACAAAGATCACAACGCATGGGATCAATTTTGATGTAAATAAGTCTGTCATCAGGCCCGAAAGTATGGGTACACTAAATATGATCGCCATGCTGATGAAAGATAATCCTGATATAAAGTTTGAAGTAGGCGGCTACACAGACAGTGACGGAGACGATGCCTCCAATATGATTTTGTCGCAACAAAGAGCCGATGCGGTAAAAACACAATTGGTGAATATGGGTATTGAGGGCTCCAGGTTAACAACAAAAGGATATGGCGAAACAAAACCAATCGGCGATAATAATACAGCAGAAGGAAAAGCCAATAACCGGAGGGTGGAGTTTGTAAAAAATTAAATTATCGTAAAATAGTGTATCATGAAAATGCCAGCACGTTTTTATTTAAGCCAGTGTATTCTTTTTCTTTCCTTATTTTTTTGCAGCACATCATATATACATGCACAAGGGATCGAAGATTCCACGCAAAGGAAAGACACGTTCATGATATGGACCGGGCATTGGCAACCCCACGGAATATTCATTGCCGATAATGGAGCTGTGATCACCTACGATTCTCTAAAAAGAAAACCGGTATTTACGATGCCTGCAGCGCGCAATCCAATCCAACATACTGTTGACGAAGTAAATAATACAGGAAAAGAAGAAGATGATCTGGATCAGGAAGCAAAAAAAGATGAGAGTGGTTATAAGAATTACCCGATCATAAAAGAAGCAGTAAAATATTATGAAAAGCTGAAGGAAGAAACGAGAAATGCGGTATTAAAAGACATTGACTGGGGCAATGATGATCAATTGCCACCATCAGGCATGGGGCCAACTGCAATCAAAAATTTCATCCTTGATCAATGCTCAAAACTTAAACCTGACTATGATGATGTGATCGCTTATGCCAAATCACTAAAAGGGAAAAAAGATTTCGACCTGCCGGTTCCCCCTGCCGCCGACTATTTTAATTGCTGGGCCTGCAACCAGAAAAAAAGAGATGAGTTTGATACACTTGTACAACATTACACAGATGATTTTTATACAGAAGATGCTAAACGACTCAAGGTCGCATTTAGTATACTGAGGAGTCTGCAGCTATTGGGACGTACTACATCTTTTATGGGATCGGTTACCCCCGGTAGTTCCGTGGGTGGAGACTTGGGGCAGGCTATTGATGATGCATTTGGAACACGTCGCCATCCTACTGAATGTTCTTACCTCAATGATGCTTCTGATGAATTAAATAAAGCTATCCGCATAATTGTCTTGTCCGGAATGGATAAGGCCAATGCACTCTGGAAAAAATATAAAAAGGATGCACAACGCCTCAGGCCAATTATCGTGGTAGTGTTAAGCATGCTTCGCGAGGTACAAATGCTGGGGCTTTCAACAGGTAAAGAAGAGGATGATTTTTTTGAAAATGCCGGGCAGTACATTCAAAAACTGTATGAAGATTGGTCAGATAAGTTAATTAAAGATCATGATTATTCGAAACTGGCGGATATTCCATTTATACTTGGAATGGCCAGGGAGGCTGAAATGTTAGGAGGGCCCAAAGGTATTTTCGCCCAACAAAGAAATGCAGAAAGATTTAATACCCTTATAAATTTTGACCGGTTTAAACTCACTATTGACCTCGACACCAAGGTTGGTGAAAATCAAAATTATGACAACCTTCATTTTCACGGCGAAGGATACGTGATAGGAATATTTGATTCTACTGATTGTGTTCACTGGGTTCCCGCAGGTTTACAGACACAGGATAAGAACATGTTCCTACCGGTAAATTTATTGGTAGCAGAAAAAGCCTATGTGGGCCAACATCCTGAATATACCGGCACCCGGAATTATTTTACACCATTGGACCTTAGAACTCATTTTTGTGAGAACGAAGGGATGGATACCATGATCTTTCCCATTTCATTTTTACCAGATCCCGTCAATGGTTCAACCTGGGTATCCGCTGGTAAAACGATCAATATGGCTGCCGATGAATTTGGCATATCCCTTTTCAAGGATGCTAAAAAATATAAAGATGAAATTGCAAATCAAAGTCAGAATAACAATTCGCAAGACATTGAAGAAAGAAAACGAAAGAACCAGGAACTGCTTCAAAAGATGACTGAACTAAAAGCAAAAGGCCTCGATAAACAACAGATGATGGAAGAAATGAGTAAACTAATAAAACAGGCAAGTACTAACAGTAACACCAGCAACGCTAAGCCAGCCTCACAAGTAGCGTTTCCCATTCATTTTCAAAATAAGAACACTGTATTGATAGACGAAAAATTCGATGCAAAAAAACTAAACCCGTCAATGGCCGATAGAATTGTGTACGGAACGCTTACCATAAAACTGGAGCATACACCGGGAAATAGTAATAATTAACGTCATGCATGACGCGTTAAAATTAATTAAGTCAAAAAAGGGTTTTCTTTTTTTTCTTCCCCAATTGTAGTTACGGGGCCATGCCCGCTATACACAATAGTTTCATCGGGCAATACAAATAATTTTGTACGTATATTATTAAGTAAGGTCTCATGGTTGCCTCCCGGCAGGTCTGTTCTGCCAATACTCCTGTTGAACAATACGTCCCCGCTGATGATAAAATTTTGCCGGGCACAATAAAAGCAAATATGCCCCGGAGAATGGCCGGGCGCAAAAATAACTTCCAGAGTATCTTCACCTAAAACAACCCTATCTCCCTCTTTCAGGTAAACAAGCTCGCCGGTATAATTATCAAATGGCATTTCATACATCAGCCCGCTGGTGGGCGCAAAATCCAGCAATGCTTTTTCCTTTTCATGGAGCTGAAGGCTTAAACCATACATTCCAGCCATATCTTTATTGCCAAAAACATGGTCCAGGTGGCAATGCGTATTGAGCAGCATTTGGGGCTTCAGCCCGCTCTGTGTAATAAAGGCTTTCAGCTCATCTTTTTCTTCGGGGAAATAGCAGCCGGGGTCAATAATGATGCATTGTTTAAACTCATTATAGAGCAAATACGTATTTTCCTGTATGGGGCTGAAAACAAAGGATTTTATTTTTAACATTATGGGCGGTTAAATTGTTTTTAATGATTAATCCGAATAAAGTAATTTTAATACTCAATATCAATTTTTACGTATGGCAAAGTTCAGCAGAATATCTCTAATATCAGTTTTCCTTTTGCTCGGCTCTTATTTTGCAATGGCCCAGGTGAACAGCGTGGAGTTTGGAAAAAACAGGGTACAGTATAAAAAGTTCAAATGGCAATATTACCAGACCAAAAACTTCAATGTGTACTTTTATCAAAACGGGGAGGAACTGGCCAAATATATTGCACAAAGTGCCGAAAAAGAATTGCCGCAAATAGAAGCTGCTGCAGAATATAGTTTACAAAGAAGAGCCAATATTGTATTGTACAATGAATATGCTGATATGTTGCAAAGCAATATCGGCCTGGGCCTGGAATGGCAGAATACCAGCGGCATAACCAAATTAGTGAACAATAAAATGGTGGTCTATTTCGACGCCGATCACCAAAAACTTCGCCACCAGATACGGGCAGGCATAGCCGAAGTGTTGACCGAGAACCGTTTGTTTGGAGATGACCTCGGTGAAATTGCAGGCAACCAGGCCCTGCTTGATCTGCCCAAATGGCTAACCGACGGGTACATTTCTTATTTAGCTGAAAACTGGAGCACCGATTACGATGATGAACTGAAAAGTGAGATACTCAGCGGCGATTACAAAAACTTTTACCAGTTTGCATTCAGAAGGCCCGAAATAGCAGGCCATGCCTTTTGGTTTTATATTGAAGAACATTACAAAAAAGAAAATGTTACTTACCTGCTTTACTTAGCCACCCTTTACAAAAATTTAAATAAGGCCTGTTTGCAGGTATGCAAAAAGAAATTCAAAGAGGTATTGAGTGATTTTATGGACTACAACGAGGATAAGTATTCCAAAGACATCACGAAAAGAAAACCTTACCCCAAGGGAAATTATGTGGAAGGATTCGACATCAACAACCGCATAGATTATTTCCGTTTTAATGTAAACCCCATTAAACGCAACAACTCCTATGTGGTAACCCAATACAGGAAAGGCCAGGTTCGTGTTATTTATAATGATGAAGACGTGAACAAAACCTTATTGAAATACGGCGTACGCAGTTATAAAAATGAGATCAATCCAAATTACCCCATAATGGCCTGGGATCCAAAGGGGACAAGGATCTCAGTAATGTATGTGGAAGAAGGGAAATTAAAATTATTTGTGTATGATATTGTCACCCGGATAAAACAATATAAAATAGACCTGACCACAAAGTTCGACCAGGTGCAGGATATGAAATACATGACCAACAGCAATACCCTGTTGCTGAGTGCGGTAAAAAACGGGCACACGGATATTTACACACTGGATCTTCAAAGTGAAAAAGTAAAACAGATCACCAATGATGTGTATGATGATCTGGATGCATCCTTTGTGGCATTTCCAAATAAAACCGGGATCATTTTTGTGAGTAACCGTCCTAACCCTGCCGCGAAAGGCGGGGATACTTCATTACCCAGCAATAATCATTACAATGTTTTCCTAATCTCCAATTTTGGCGATAAGCCCGAATTGAACCAGATCACACAGTTATCCAATTTAAAATATGGAAATGCCCGTTACCCGATGCAATACAATGGAAATCACTTCACTTTTGTAAGTGATGAAAACGGTGTGGGTAACCGTTATGCAGGATTTTTTACCACCAAATCTGCCGGATTGGATACATTGGTATTGATCGGGGATGAGATTTTACGCAATCCATCTTCCAGGGAAGTAGATAGTACATTAAGGGTATTTAAGAAAACAGATATAGATTCCATTGCCATTGTTGCTGTTTCTGAAGATTCCGCCTATACCTTTCCGTTGACCAATTATCAAAGCAGTTTGGGAGAAACCCGGATTGCAGGAGACAATAACCAGGTGAGCGAAGTAACCCGGCAAAGCGATGAAAAAGTTTTGTATAAATTAAAAATTGATGACAATACACTTATCCGCCGGAATGTTACTGCGCAGCCTACAGAGTATATGAAAAAGCTCATGTCGGAATATAAAGTTCCCGGCGCTGAAAACAAATTAAACATTACGCCCACAAAAAAGGCAATGGATTCTGTAAAAAAGCAGGAAGACTTTTTTCAAACGGAATTTGCCAACGAAAAGAAAGACAGTAACCTGATCGGTAAAATTTTCTCTGTGAATGATGCGCAAAACAATGATGTTTTAAAGACCGCGAAACTGTACAGATATAAGCCACCAAAATTTTATGTGGAAAGTGGAGCTGTTGGGTTCAATAATTCTGTTTTGGTCAACCGTTACCAGGCTTACCAGGGTCCCTTCCAGCAAGGGCCGATCATGCTTAATTCAGGAACGCCGCTCAGCGGGCTAATCCGTCTGGGTACTTCCGAATTAATGGAAGACGTGAAAATATCAGGAGCTTTTAAAATATCAACCAATTTAAAAGACAATGAATGGCTGATGAGTTATCAGAATTATAAAAGAAGAATTGACTGGGGTGCCACTTATTACAGAAATGTGGAGCAGGGTACAAATGAATTAGGTACTTTTCTTGGCAGAACTTTCACCAATCTTTACCAGATTAATATTGCCTACCCGTTTGATAAAAACAGGAGTATACGTTTGTCTACCGGCATACGTTCAGACAATTTTGTAAGTTCATCATTCGATCCTTCTTCATTGGCTGAGCCTGACGATAAAAAATTATACTCTGTTACACATTTAGAATATGTATATGATAATTCGCTGAATCCTACCACGAACATCTGGAATGGGCTGCGTTACAAAGCATACATCGACTGGAACAGGCAGGTAAATAAAGTACAGTTTTCCAACGGACCCAATACTTTTAATTTTGGATTTGATGCACGCTATTATTATCCCATTTACCGCAACTTTATCTGGGCGGGCAGGGCTGCCGGTGATTTTAGCTGGGGCAATCAAAAAATGATCTACTTCCTGGGAGGTGTTGACGGATGGCTGATGCTGGCCAACAATACAAAAAGTGATGGTAGCGACCGCTATTTTAATACCCATAATATGCCTGCATTAGACCAGGATTATGCCTATCAAAGCCTTTCAGTAAATATGCGTGGGTTTATACAGAATGTGGCCAATGGCAATAATGCGGTTGTCCTTAACAGTGAGTTCAGGTTGCCGGTATTTACTACATTACTCGACAACCCCATCAACAATTCGCTGATCCGTAATTTCCAGTTAATACAATTTATCGATCTGGGAACAGCATGGAACGGCGGATATGATAAAATTAAAAGGCCAAATTTTAACTATACCAATGCAGCACAAAATGTAACCGTGAATGTTAAAGCAGGCGGCGTAGGCCCCTTTGCCGGGGGATATGGATTTGGTGCCAGGAGTACTTTATTAGGATATTTTATAAAATTTGATGCGGGCTGGCCAATGAGCGGATTCTTTAAAGGTAAGCCGGTATTATATATTGCGTTGGGATTGGATTTTTAAACGGTGTCAGGACGGCTTAAAGCCGTCAGACACCTTTAAAAATCAGTCATCCTATTTTATTTTCCAAAAGCTTTTGCAATCTTTGTAAGGGGTCTGACGGCGGGAAGCCGTCGTGACCCCGTAACACGTACCCTAAAGAATAAACAATGCAGTTTGAAATATCAAATCTGTACCACATTTACAATCGTGGAAATAATAAGCAACCAATTTTTTTTAACCGGGAAAATTATATTTACTTTTTAAAGAAAGTAAAAAAATATATTTATTCCAATTGCGATATACTATCCTGGTGCTTAATGCCAAATCATTTCCATTTTCTGATTCATGCAAATGATCTTTCGGTAAAACTGGTTAAACAAACTCCACTACAAATAAATGCATTAACTGAAGGATTAAGACTTTTATTGAGCACTTATACACAGGGTATTAATAAACAAAATAACAGCACCGGAAATCTCTTTCAACAAAAAACAAAATCCAAATGCATTAATGATGGAGACAGTCATTATGGGTACACAGCATTTCAATATATCCATCAAAATCCATTAAGATCAAATCTTGTAACAAAGCCCGAAGACTGGGAATTCAGTTCATTTCCAGACTATGCCGGATTAAGAAATGGGAATCTTTGTAATAAAACCTTAGCTATTTCTCTTTTAGAATTAAAGATGGAAACATTTCTGCAGGATTGTTATGCAGAATTGCCTGCTGATCTCTTACAAAATATCTTTTAGTCGATTTTCGTTTCAAGTGTCTGACGGCTTTAAGCCGTCGTGACACTTATATACCCGGGCAATTTTTTTACCGCTACATACAATAGATAAAAGAACACCGTTAGAATACCCGTCATTCCCCAGGTTCGTATATGCTCCATTGGAAATATGAACTGTCGCACTATTTCAGATAATAAGCTGAATGGATTTCTGATGATATCCCAGCTGTTCCATCGCAGAAATCTTCCCAGGTAAACACCAAATGAGCCCAGGAACAGGATCAGTATGATGAACATGGACAACCATTTTTTATGGATAATTCTTGCCAGGAAATCTTCCACCCGATACAAAGAAATAAAAGCCATCATTAAACCTACAACAGACGAAGCAAACAGCAATATGGCATCAAACCATTTGGGAACAGTGGTATTGATCTCCAGGTGAACCAGGTCTGTGATGATATATAATGCATTTGGGAAAAAAAGTAACCAGGCCCCAAACAGGAATAACTGTTTCCATTTTTTATTATTTGCAGGCTTTATCAAATAATAACTTATCCAAAAAGGGATCCATGCCAAAAAAATATTCCATGCCAGGAAAATAAAAAGAAAACTCCCGGAATAATATATCCTGCAACAAATCAGGGATCCTATAAAAATAAAAAATATCAACAATAATTTTTCAAAAGAAGATAACCGGTACATAGTATTATAGCATTTTTATAAAGTAAATGATCCTGGGTAAAAAAATAATGACTCCAATTACTGCACTCATTACCGCACTGGCCAGTACCGCACCCGCAGCAATATCTTTTACCAGTTTTATCTGGGGATGAATTTCCTGCTGAACCACATCGCATAATTTTTCTATAGCGGTATTGATCAGCTCGGCAAATAATACAAAGGCAATGCATATTAGTACCACCAGCCATTCCATAGTGGAGATATGCAATCCAATGCCCAGCAGTATTACCAACGCAGCCATTAATAAATGGATCCTGAAATTCCTTTGTGTACTAAAAACAAATTTCAAACCGGCCCATGCGAAACCAAATGATCTTAGTGTTCTCATAAAATATTATTTAATGATGAAGTGTCTGACGGCTTAGAGCCGTCTTGACACTTAACTTGTTTTCTCCGCCACCCATTTCCACCAGAAAGCCGTGCAGGTGGCGAACACAAAAATTTCGTACAATTCATCTGTTACGGAATGAGCGGTTCGGTCGGCCGCTATCACTACCGGAACCATAAAAGCAATCGCCAGCAATGTTACGATCACTCCCATAACGCTAACGGGTAGGTATACCCATCCCGCTTTTTTAAACCATAGCTGTTTCATAATTTATTATTTAAACGTTATTGATCTTTTTTTTTGTAGTGCTACAGTTGGTTCCGATACGATCAGGTGCCATTGCCAGCTATTTATCGGAATGCTTTTCTTAACCCTGCTAAAACTGCGCCAGTATTCGGGCTTGGTAACAATGCCATACAATACTGTGGCCGCAAGCGGGAAAGAGATTTGCCCGTTGCCCGGCATAAAACACTCCAGGATCATGCTGTGATTGTTTTACGGTCTATTCCATACCAGTCTATTCTACGGCTCAGGTACATGGTAACTGCCAGTAATACAAACAAACCAATGCTTCCAAAGAGCAATGCATTATCCTCCATTTGAATAAGGACATAAATAAACAGGTACAATGCAGAAAGTAAAGAAGCAAAAATTAAAACCATTTTAGCCTTCTTAAAAATACTTTGCGTGTACCAGCTTAATAACAACACGGTGGCAGCTGAAGCGATTAGGTATGCAATGGGGAATTGTACATATTCTGAAATGGAAAGTAACAACGTATAAAACAACACCAATGCCATACCAATAAGAATGTATTGCAAAGGATGAACGGGCCTGCGCTGAAATATTTCCGTAAAGAAATAAGCAAAAAAAGTAAGTGCAATAACCAGGATAGCATATTTCAATGAACGCAAAGTTTGTGCATACGCATCAAATGGTGAAAGTAATATCACACCAAACCCGCTTTGTTTTATAGCTGCCGCTGAATTGCTGCCCCCGATAAATAGTTTTGGAAAATCCCTGTTAAACTGCGACACGGCCCAGTTTGCCTCAAACCCATTTTTGTTAATTCGTTCCGAATCGGGGAGATACTTGCCATCAAAAGCCGGGCTTGTCCAGGAAGAAGAAAATTCTACGGTAGTACTGCTGCCCAATGGCATACAATATAATTTTTCTGAACCCTGCAGGATCAATTCAACAGAAAAACTGCTTTCTTTTTCTGCAAAAGAAGAATCAAGCGGCAGTTGAGCCGAAATGCCCTGTTGTGCCAGGCTGTTTTCGGGCAGTCCGGGTTGCATGGCAACCGCCTGTTCATTCCATTTAATGGTTTGGTGTTTAATGCCTCTAAGATCATCAATTCCAATGCAAAGCTTTGCTTCATTCCATTTTATCGATACAGGGTTTACTGCTAGAGAAGCAAGACTATTGTTCAAAAATTTTCCTTTCAATACCAAGGGTTTTGCAGTAAATACAGGCACTTTATAAATACTCCTGCTTCGTATTTCGGGCTCTATGATCCCATTAATGTCCAGTTGTTCCGGCAGCAGGTAAATGTATTTTTTTTCAGGAATATTATTTGCACCCGTCCCGGTATAAGGTATTATAATATAAGGGCCGGTGACGGTTTGTGCGGCAGACCATTTATTGCTGATCTCCTTTGTTACTTCCTGCTTTCGGTCCTTTCTGTCATTTACCAGGTACATAATTAAAAAAGTGGGAATAAGCAGTGCCAGCACTAAAAAGGCAATAAAGAATGACTTGATCACCAATTTGTTCTTTTGCCAGAAACTTTGTTGCAGTTGGGAGTCCATGGTATTTATTTTGTATTTAAAAGTACTTTGTATTTCAAAGTAAAAGTATAAAAAAATTTATTTGATAGTTCCGATCATCTTTTCCAGTGCTGTTAAATGTGTCTTAAAAGCTTTCTCCCCCGCCTTGGTAACCGCATAGGTAGTATTTGTCTTTTTCCCGATAAAGCCCTTATGTATTTTCACAAAATCATTTTCTTCCAGTGTCTTTAAATGGCTGGCAAGATTGCCGTCGGTAATATTCAGCAACTCTTTCAGGTCATTAAAATTTATAGATGTATTCACCATCAGCGCGCTCATGATGCCCAGGCGTATACGGCTGTCAAATATTTTATTTAAGTTTTTTATCAAATTCATTATTGCCTCACCCCGTTTTTGTTTTTAATTATTAAAATTTCGTTCTTACCTCACCCAGCCCTCTCCCATTGCCTATTGCCCATTGCTTATTGCTCATTGCCTATTCCTAATTATTTCCTCTCATACCTATACCACATTACAATGCCATAGATGATATGCAACACACCAAATCCCATTGCCCAAAAATAAAGACCATAGCCCACATACCAGCAGTTGATGATACCCAGCAATAACTGGCAATAACCCAGGTACCGGATCTCTCCCAAAGTATATTTACTTGCATTCACTAACGCAAGGCCGTAAAAGATCAAACAACCCGGGGCTATCAATCCATAATTCCCAAACTGCATTTGCTTAAATAAATAAATGCCCCCCACAGCCATCGGCACTGCTACATTGATCAATAAGCGCTTTGCCGTAGAGCCCCACATGGGTATTTTATTTTTTTTACTGCGCAGGTAAGTAAATAAGAATGCAAAGCATAGTGCTGCACAAAAAGTAAAAGCCGCGATCTGAAAAAGCCGGTGACCCATAAAATCCTGCAGTGTGGGTGTCCCAATCGAACGGGTAAATACTGCCCTGTATCCCGAAGGTCCGCCACTTTCAACAATAACATTATTGGCAAACCAGGCACCCACCAATGCACACACTCCGGCAGCAACACCACTGAGGCCACTAAGGCTGATAAAACGGCTGCTGCGCTCCATCATTTTTTTTATGTGCTGCAGCTCTTCTAAAGTTTGTTGTTGATCATTCATAAAAAGCACTTTGAATTACAAAGTAAATCATTGCTTTTGACTTATGCAAATTATTTTTGGGAGCCGGGCAACAAATCTTTATTCAACTTCATTGGCGTCGCACTCTTTTACTGTATATCTTTATTGAGCAAAAAACCGCAGTTTATCAAATAGCATAATTAATAAAATGAAAACACTTTTTTATTTCTTCGCCCTTTTTCTTCTTTCGTTAAACAGTTTTTCACAACCAGTAATTAATCCTGCAGCAATTGATATTGTAAGAGATTCATTTGGCGTGCCGCACATCTTTGCCAAAACCGATGCAGAAGTGGCATACGGACTTGCCTGGGCCGAAGCGGAAGATGATTTTAAAAGCATGCAGGAGATCATCCTGCCGGCAAAAGGCCTCATGGGGAAAGTACAGGGTAAAAAAGGAGCAGCAGGTGATTACGCATTCGCACTTTTTCGCTGCAAAGAAATAACGGAAGAAAAATGGAATACGCTTTCACCCGGATTCTTAAAATTAATTAAAGGATACGTACAGGGTTTAAATGATTATGCCCGGAAACACCCCAGGGAACTATTGGATAAAAAAATATATCCTGTTACTGAAAAAGAATATATCGCTTCATCAGTTTTTGCCCTTACCATATTCAATGGCGCGGATGCAGCCCTCTCCAGGATATTTAATAATGGTGAATGGGCCCTTCCCGAAATGGATAAAAAAGGAAGTAACTCCGTGGCAGTAAGCCCTTCCAAAACCACCACCGGTGAAGCCTTTCTTTTGATCAATGCACACCAGCCCAATACAGGGCCACAGGCTTTTTATGAAGCACATATCTGCAGCGAAGAAGGATTAAATGTAATGGGTGGAATATTGGCGGGCGGACCATGCATCCTGCATGGCGTAAATGAAAATTTGGGTTGGGCACATACGGTAAATTATTGCGACAGGATGGATGAATACCAGTTGGAAATGAATCCTGATAAACCATTACAGTACAAGTTTGATGGCCAATGGCTTGACCTTGAAGTGAAAACCATTTCATTAAAAATAAAAGGTATCCCCATTCATATAAAAAGAAAAATTTACTGGAGTAAATATGGCGCCACCATGAAAAATAAACAGGGCTTCTTTTCCATCAGGCTCGGCGCAAATATGAGAATTGGTGTTTTGGATCAATGGTACCAGATGAACAAGGCAAAAAATTTTACTGAGTTTTATGCTGCACTGAGCCGCCAGGAATTGAGCATGTTCAACATCATGTATGCAGATAAACATGATACCATTTTTTTTATCAACAATGCCCTGATGCCGGTAAGGGATACTTCGGCACAGTACAACTGGAAGAGGACCCTGCCCGGCAATACTTCGAAAACTTTGTGGACGCAATTCAGGAATATCAAAGAACTGCCGCAATACATCAACCCGGCAAGTGGTTTCTTATTCAACACCAATCATTCTCCCTTCCTGGCAACAGCTGCTGCCGATAACCTAAAACCTTCATCATTTCCAAAAACTGACGGCTGGGAACTAAGCCATCTTAACCGGAGTGTTCGCTTCCTGGAATTATTTCCACAGGATGAAAAACTGAGCTATGAAAAATTCAGGCAGATCAAATTCGACCGGCAGCTCCCTTCCCATATGCAATACCCTTACAAAATTGATTCAATGTTTTTACTGGGTGCAAATGATTACCCTGTCCTGGCACCAATAATAACAACTTTTAAAACCTGGGACAGGCGCGGTGATAGAGATAATAAAGGCGCTGCAATTTTTTTACTCACATACGAACATTTGAGAAAAGTCCTTCAGGGCCAGGCCCCAAGATTGATCACGAAAACAGAAGCAGTGGAAACATTCACTTACGTTAATGACTACATGCAAAATAATTTCGGAAGAACAGATATTACATTGGGCGACCTGCAAAAACTGGTAAGGGGTGATAAAGAATGGCCCCTGGGCGGTTTCCCCGACCTCTTATCGCCCCAATGGACAGCACAATATAAAGACGGCAAATTAAAATCAATTGGCGGTGATGGCCTGGTGATATTTGTACGTTTCCCCAAAGATGGCCTTCCGCAAATTGAATCCATGAATATGTACGGTGCAAGCGCAAGACCCGGCAATAAACATTTTGACGACCAGGTGCAACTATACCTTCAGCAAAAAACAAAGAAGATGACACTGGATAAAGCTACCGTGTATAAAAACGCTGAGAGGATTTATCATCCCGAGTAACAGGCATCTTGACTGTACCCGCAGCATTATTGTCCTGGATCTTTTCATCTATGTTTATTGCGTTAAGCCATATACGTTATATATCTTGTATTACATCATTGATCCGGTCGCAGGCCATCGTGATCTCTTCATGGGTAATGGTGAGTGGCGGCGCAATGCGCAAACAGTTTGCTGCAAATAAGAACCAGTCGGTGAAAACGCCCCGACGTCCTGACGGCTCTAAGCCGTCTGACGCCTTTAACAACTCATCAATCACTTTTTTATTCATTTCAAAACTTTCAAATTCCACCGCGATCATTAAGCCGCGGCTTCTGACTGTCAGGCGTCCTGACGGCTTCAAGCCGTCTGACGTCTTAAGCAACGCCTTACTCAATAACGAAATAAATAATTGCTCCTTTTCTTTTACCCCGGCAATTAAATTTTCTTCCAGTAATACTTTAAATGCCGCCATACCTGCAGCACAACAAACCGGGTGGCCGCCAAATGTATTGATATGCCCCAGCACCGGGTGATGCGTAAACAGATCCATTATTTTTTTATCCGCAATGAATGCTCCCATCGGCATGCCACCACCCAATGCCTTACCCAATAATAAGATATCGGGTATGATGCCAAACTGTTCAAAGGCCCACAAGCTGCCATTACGGCCAAAGCCACATTGAATTTCATCCAATATTAAAAGCGTACCGGTGGCATAACATTTTTTACGCAACGCTTTTAACCATGCTTGTTCCGGAACCAATACGCCGGCTTCTGCCTGGATGGTTTCTGCAATTACACAGGCCGTTCGTTCTGTAATATTTTCCAGGTCCTCCATTGAATTGTAATTCAATTGCAACACCCCCGGCAATAAAGGGCGAAATGCCTGTTGCCAGTATTCGCTACCCATCACACTTAATGCACCTTGCGTGCTGCCATGGTAAGAATTTTTGAATGAGATGATCTGCGATCTGTTGGAATAGCGCTTGGCTAATTTCATCGCCCCCTCTGTTGCTTCACTGCCCGATGCAGTAAAGAATACAGCATTTAATGAAGGAGGAAGATGCTGTGTAAGCAGTTGTGCATATTGTACCTGCGGGCTTTGGATCAATTCCCCGTACACCATGATGTGCAGGTAATCGTCTAATTGTTTTTTTATGGCTTCAATGACTTTAGGATGCCGGTGGCCCACATTGCAAACACTGATGCCGCCGATCAGGTCAATATATTCATTGCCATCAATATCGTACAATCTGCAACCTTCTGCTTTTACAATTTCCAGGCAGAGTGGGGCAGCAGATGTTTGGCCCACATGTGATAAAAATAACTGGCGGTTGGTCATACATTGTTAAAATTATTGAAAATCGCGGGTATCAGCAGTATAATTTAAAAGGATCAGCAATTCATACTTTAGTTATATTATTTTTACAAAGACAATCATCATTTTTTCAATAAATTACCTGATGAAATTCTTTCTTACTTTTTTTTGCTTTGCATGTAGCCTGTATTCATCAGCACAGGAAAAAAATGTGAGGCCTAAAACAGGACTTACTTTCAGCGGCGGTGGTGCTAAGGGTTTGGCGCATATCGGTATCTTAAAAGCGATCGACAGTGCCGGCCTGAAAGTGGATTATATTACAGGAACGAGCATGGGAGGCATTATTGGTGCTTTATATTCTGTTGGTTATAGCGGCAATGAAATTGAAAAACTGGTAAAAGAAATAGACTGGGATGCATTGTTATCAAACAATATACCGCTCCGGGCGCTTTCCATGGAAGAAAAAGAGCAGTACAGCAGGTTTGCAGTAGAATTGCCCTTTATCAATAATAAAATACGGCTGCAAACGGGTTTAATAAAAGGCCAGGAGCTGAATTTAAAATTTTCAGAACTATTTTTTCATGTGTACAAGATCCGCCAATTTGATCAGTTTCCCATTCCTTTCAAATGTATGGCTACAGACCTGGAAACGGGCAACCTGGTTATTTTGGATACGGGCAATATCACTTCTGCGCTGAGGGCTACCATGGCCATCCCTTCTGTTTTTTCGGCGGTAACACGTGATGATAAAAAATTAGTTGATGGGGGACTCGTAAGAAATTTTCCGGTAAAGAACGTAAAAGAAATGGGTGCCGACATTGTGATCGGCAGCAATGTTACCAACGGACTTTCTAAAATAGATAAGATCAAAAACCCGGTAGACGTATTGATGCAGATGGCTTTTTTTAAAGAGTCAGGTGATTTTAAGGAGGAACTGCCTTTAACAGATATCTACATTCACATGCCGCTGATAAAATACAATACCGGCAGTTTTGGAAGCATTAAAGAAATTTTAAAAACGGGTAACGATACGGGCAGCCTGTATTATCCCCGGTTTAAAAAATTAGCCGATAGCCTCAATGCTATCAGAAATGAACCCGTTAAGCCGGCGCAGCCTTTTAATGATAATACCGTTTTTATCAACGAGTATAACATCATTGGTTTAAAGAAAACCTCCGCGTCATTTTTTACTCATCTGATGAATTTTAATGACCACCGGTATTATACTGCTGTGCAGATCAGCAAAAGCATCCGGAGGGCATACAGCTCACGTTATTATGAAAGTATAACCTATACACTGGAACAAATAGTAAATGATACCGCAAGGATAATTTTTACCGTGGAAGAAGCCCCGAATACTTTTTTGAAAGGCGGACTTTATTATACCAAGTTCAGGGGTATCAACATCAATGTAAATTTAACTACGCGCGATTTTATTATCCCCAACTCCAGAAGCATGGTGTCGTTGTCGCTGGGAGAAAGCCTCCAGCTGGAAGCGGAGCACCTGCAATACCTTGGAAGGATAAAGAACGTAGCATTCATTACCGGTTTTCACCTCGATAACCTGGATATCAATTCCTATAATAATTATAAACTGGATGGCGCTTACTCACAGAATTTTTACAAAGGCTTTTTAAATTTTCAAAACAGCGGAAGTAATAAAATTGTTTTGGGTGCAGGCACATCGATTGAATATGTACATTACAGCCCTTCCATTCATTCTGTAACGGAAGCCAAAGGAAAATTATCCTCATTAAAAACTTATGTGTATTTAAAGTATAACAGTCTTAACCAGATCTTTTATCCAACCAGGGGGGTTAAACTGAATGCAGAATTTGGTTATGTGTACAACCAAAAACCCAATCTTGAATTTTTTGAGAACGGGGTACCATCGGCAAATTTGAATTTTGATAATTTCACCCGGTTCAGTTTTGATGCCTCCACCTTTGCCTTATTAAATTCAAAGTATACTTTTTTTTCAGAGGTACAGGCTGGCATTAATTTTACCGACAAACACAATGTGCTGAACAATTTTTTGATCGGGGGCATCAATGGAAACTTCCGTAACCAGGTGCGTTTTGCAGGCCTGCCCGAAGCCACGGTAAATTCTTCCAGTGCAGCAGTCTTACTCATTGGGCTACGCTATTCGGTGTTCAATAATGCATATATCATTGCCCGTGTCAATGGGTTGGTCAAGGATTTTGCTACTACACATAACTCCACTTCAGCAAGTACGTTGTTGAGCGGTTATGCCCTCACCTTTGCCTATAAAACACCGATCGGCCCGCTTGAATTAAGTGCGATGTATTCTGATCAAAGCAGGAGGGTGCAATCCTATGTTTTATTTGGAATACCATTTTGATGAAAATCTGTTTTAATTTAGTGGAATGATTGGCAATGCAAGACTTGCGAAGTTTTAAAAACTTCGGAAGTCTGTTCCAAACTCCGGTTAAAATAGCTAAATAAAAGTTCAATAATGGTATGCAGTAAAAGTGAGTGACACAACGATGATGCCATGAAATACTAATGACGGTAACAAAAAAATAAACACAACCTCCGCTATTTCCCCTTCAGGGATAGAGGCAAAAATTTAAATTTATGTCAACGATCCTTCCGGTCAAAGGCGTTTCCCCAATTTTTGGAAACAACTGTTTTATTGCCCCTAATGCCACGATCGTGGGTGATGTGGTAATGGGCGATGACTGCAGCATTTGGTTCAATGCCGTGCTGAGGGGCGATGTAAACAGCATCCGCATGGGTAACAAGGTAAATGTGCAGGATGGGGCTGTAATTCACTGCACGTTTGAAAAGGCGGCTACAGTAATTGGAAATAATGTGAGCATCGGACACAATGCCATCGTACACGGATGCGTTATAGAAGATAATGTACTTGTAGGCATGGGTGCCATTGTGATGGATCATTGCAAAGTGGGAACCAACAGTATCATTGCTGCCGGAGCCGTTGTTCTGGAAAACAGCAATATAGAGCCGGGCAGCATTTATGCGGGTGTGCCGGCAACGAAATTAAAAGAGATCAGCCAGGAAATGATCAGCGGAGAGATACACCGGATAGCGGATAATTATGTGATGTATAGTGAGTGGTTCAGGGAGAAGGTTTAAAAACCAGAGGTTCTAAACTTTTTTTGCTTTGTAAATAATATTATCTTTAAGCAATGAAAAAAGCTATAATAATACTTGCCTGTGCTTCGTTTATAATGAGCGGATGTTTTATCAGCCGTATTTTTCATAAAAAAGATAAATATGGTTGCCCAACGAGCGGAAGGAATGTAGGAGCAGAAAAAATATTGGCAGGTGATAAGAAAGCGATCAATGCAGAAAAAAAAGCAAAGTATAAGGGCGGAAAAAAGAGTTTCAAAGAATAATACCGGTGTTTGTGATGTGTTGAAATAAATACTATCCAACTAAAAAATAAAATCCAATAAAAACCCTACCCTATGTGCTACCAACTAAAAACCACTAATGGCGGTACCGAAGCTGTAATAGATGACAACTGCGGTATTTCTAAATTCTACGCGATTGCCAATACGCTTGCAGATGACCTGCAGGTAAATTTTCTGAACCAGGTAGATGATGCTGATACGCTGGACTGGGATTTTCAATACCACGGCCAGTTGTTGACGCTACATTATAATATTTTTAATGGTGTTAGTATTTATCCTCAACAGGAAAAAAATCACCTGAGAGGCAATAATACCGTGATGGAAGTTGCTCATTTTTTAGAACATCGGATGTATTGATGAGTCAGTAGTCAGTAGTAACACAGCAAGGTTCAAAGCAATCATTAATATTTTTTCTCTTCAATGGTATCGAGGATATTACAATAACTGATATACCGGTCTACATGAATACTGCCATTTTGCACTGCAGCTTTTACCGCACAACCCGGTTCGTTGATATGCATACAATTATTGAACTGGCAATCGTTGATCAGCGCACTCATTTCCGGAAAATAATGTGAGAGTTCCTGTTTGGAAATATCTACCAGTCCCAATTCCCTTATACCAGGTGTATCAATGATCTTTCCCCCAAAAGGAAGGTCAAACATTTCAGCAAATGTAGTAGTGTGTAACCCTTTGCCGCTCCAGTCGCTTACATCCTGTGTCTTCAATTTCATTTCGGGGAAAATAATATTGATGAAGGAAGATTTCCCCACTCCCGAATGTCCGCTTAATAAGGTTGTTTTATCTTTCAATAATACTTTTACTTCTTCTACCCCTTCGCCGGTTTCCAAACTCATGGAAACTACTGTATAACCGATGGATGTATAAATTTCTTTTACTATTGCAAATTTTTCTTCTTCCTTTTTTTTATAGAGATCGGCTTTATTAAATACAATGATGGCAGGGATCCTGTAGGCCTCGGAAGTAACTAAAAAGCGGTCTATAAAACCCTGTGAAGTTTTGGGATCTTTCAATGTGGCAAATAACAGGGATTGATCAAGGTTGGACGCAATGATATGGTGCTGGTTTTTATTGGCGGGTGACCTGCGCGTAATATAATTTTTACGGTCATCAATTTCGGTGATGGTTACAGATCCTTCCAGCTCATTTTCCATTTCAATATTAACTGAATCCCCCACCGCAATAGGATTGGTGCTGGTGAGCCCGTCAATTTTAAATTTCCCCAGCATGCGGGCATTGAATATTTGCTGGTGTCCTGACGGCTCAGCGCCGCCTGACACTTTTACGACATACCAATTACCCGTACTTTTATAAACTGTTGCTTTCATTGAATCACGAAATTAAAGGAATTTAAAGACTACCGTAGTTTTGGCAAGACCGTAGTTTTGGCAAGACTACCGTAGTTTTAAAAACTACGGTAGTCTTAATCTCTATGGAAATTTTTTAAACACGATAAACCGCAATAGCAGTTCCAGCAAGATGAATACCAATGCTGCAATAACAAAAGGAAAGAATTTTTCAGTATAACGGGTGATCGTTGTTATTTGAACTTTCGATTTTTCAAGGCCGTTGATAGCATCATAGATACCGGCAAGGCCTTCATTCCCCTTTGCCCTGAAATATTTTCCCCCGGTTTCATCAGCAATTTCTTTCAGCAGTTTTTCATCAATAGAAACCTTTCCGTTCTGCATTACAATTCCCATTGGAGTTTGCACCGGTTGCGGTGCATAACCATCTGTACCTACGCCGATCGTGTATACTTTTATGCTGAATGCCTTGGCAATTTCCTTGGCCGTTTTAGGATCTATCAGTCCTCCGTTATTTTCTCCGTCCGTCAATAAAATGATCACTTTACTTTTTGATGTACTGGTGCGCAGCCGGTCCACACTGGTTCCCAGCCCGGAGCCGATAGCAGTCCCGTCTTCCAATAAACCATTCCTGATATTCTGTATGGCAGTGATCAATACCGCGTGATCGGTGGTAAGCGGGCATTGGGTAAAGCTTTCGCCCGAGAAAATGACAATGCCTATACGGTCTGTTAAACGCTTATTCACAAAATCAATTGCCACATTTTTTGCGGCTTCGAGGCGGTTGGGAGTAAAGTCCTGTGCCGTCATACTGCCACTTACATCGATGCATAAAATAATATCAACCCCCTCTCCTTCTGCATTTTGTTCATCGTATTGGGTTTGCGGCCTGGCCAGGGCAAGCACTATAACGGTGATGGTTAATAGCCGTAGCACAAATGGCAAATGGCGGAAACTTGTTTTCCAGGAAGACAAGCCCCTTGCAGATATATCTGAGATCATGATGGCCCCCTGTTGCTGGTCATTCTTCTTTTTATACCATACGATGAGTATGGGTATTAAAAGCAACAGGCTAAAGAACCATGGTTGGCTGAAACTGATATTATTGAAATAGTCGAAAAGCAATTTCTCTTTATTGTTTAGTATTTTCTGTTTTCTGTTCTATTAAATTTATTGATTCTTTTATTTTTAAATTACAGTCTTCGGTTTCAGCCCTGGCGGGCAGGTATTTGGCAAATTTTACGGCATCGTTACAACGCAAGGCTATTGCCAGTGTGGAGATATTTTCCTGCGAAAAACCATTCTCCCCTATGTTGATCAACAGGTCGCCGGTTGTGCGGTTAGCCAAGTTTTTATTTTGTTTTCGCCCAAGGTATCTTTTAAAAATATCTGATAACCTGGTATGATATAATTTTATTTCTGCTGCATTTTGTAAATTATATTGATCCAGTTTTTTCAATTCCTGCATCGCTTCTTCAAATGGAGAAAGTTTGGATTCCACAAATGCCGCTGGTTTTTGCTCCCGGTTTTTTATATACTTCCATACTAAAAATCCAATCAGTAATAAAATAATGATCCCCCCTGCAATATAATACCAGGTATAATCTGTAATACTGACTTCAATAATGGGTTTGATATCCCTTAGCTGGTTGGTGCTATCCGGCGGGGAATACAATACGTTGACGGCGATGGGATCTGTAAATAATTTGTTGGCAGTATCATTTTGTGAAGGATCCAGGTTCACGTGAAATGCAGGTATCACCCATTTCCCGGAATCAAAACTGGTAAAAATAATTGTTTGTTCAATGGCTTTCGAGTTGTCCTTATACACAATGGTATCGGGCTTCCCCTTCTCAATAATATCAAAATGAGCTATGGAATCCGGGATAGAAAGCCAGTCCTTTATCCTGAATTCGCCCGATTGAAAATTCGCCTTTATTTTAACTTTGAGCTGTTCCCCTATCAGGATATCTTTTTTGTCGGCCGAGGTTTGAACTGTAGGAGATTGTGAAAAAGAGGCAATAGGGAATAGGCAACAGGCAATGGGCAACAGGCAACGGGCAATGAGCAATGGACGATGGACAATGGGCAATGGGCAATGGGCAATGGGCAATGGGCAACGACGCCGGATATTTATTTTGAATAGGCCCATTAATTACGTTTAATAAAAAACTGCTGCAATATTTTTACATAATCTTCGTCTGTGCGTACGTGTAGTAATTCTGCCCCGGCTTTCCTGAAATAATTCTTACAACCTTCGCTCTGTTGCAAAAAATGTTGCTGGTAATTGTAACGCACCATAGCATTGCTGCTGTCGATCCATTTGGTTTCGCCGGTTTCGGCTTCCTGCACCTGCATGAGTCCAGCATCCGGCAACTGCATATCCATTTTATCGTACACCCTTATCCCTATCACATCATGTTTGTTGCCGATCACTTTAAGGTCATCATCATACCCCGTGGTTAAAAAATCGCTCAGTAAAAACGCGATACTGCGTTGTTTTACAGCACGGCTGAAAAATTTTATGGCATCATCCAGGTGGGTACCTTTTCGTTTAGGCTCCACCGTTAACAATTCCCGTACAATATATAAAGCATGCTGCCTTCCTTTCTTAGGCGGAATAAATTTCTCCACTTTATCACTAAAAAAAATAACGCCTACTTTATCATTATTATTGATAGCGCTGAAAGTGAGTACCGCGGCCATTTCCGTAATGAGTTCCTTTTTTTGTTTTGCTATAGTACCAAATAAATTGCTGGCGCTGGTATCTATCAGTAACATCACTGTCAATTCCCTTTCTTCTTCAAACACTTTGGTAAAGGGATGATTGAACCTGGCGCTTACATTCCAGTCAATAAACCTTACATCATCGCCGGCATAATATTCCCTTACCTCCCTGAAACTCATCCCCTTTCCTTTAAAAGCAGAATGATACTCCCCGGTAAACAAATGCGTGGTGATCTTCTTGCTTTTGATCTCCAGCTCACGGACCTTGCGCAATATTTCTTCAGTTGTTAATATACCCCCAACCCCCTGAAGGGGGCTAACAGCAGTATTCGGATTTATATCGTTTTTCTTTTTACGCAATAGAGATCATAAAACTGGTTAAATCATTTTACTCTTCGAAAGTCCCCCTTCAGGGGGATTTAGGGGGCGGGGGTTATGGCACATTTACCACCCTCAATATCTCATTTATTATCTGCTCTACATTTACACTTTCCGCTTCCGCTTCATAGGTTAGCCCGATCCGGTGGCGCAATACATCTTTGCAAATGCTTCTTACATCTTCAGGAATAACATAGGCTCTCTTATTTAAAAATGCATACGCTTTTGCAGCCAATGCCAGGTTGATACTCGCCCTTGGCGATCCGCCAAAACTGATCAGTGGTTTTAGTTTGGGCAACTGATATTTGTCCGGGTAACGGGTGGCAAATACAATATCTAAAATATAATTTTCCACTTTTTCATCGAGGTAAACCTGGCGCACCAATTCCTTGGCCGTTAAGATCTCACTGGTAGAAGCTACAGGGTTTACGGTGAGGAAACTCAGTCCCAGTGTATTCTGGCGGATGATCAGCTGCTCTTCCGTTTTACTGGGATAATCTACCACAACTTTCAACATGAACCTGTCCACCTGTGCTTCGGGCAAGGGATATGTGCCTTCCTGTTCTATTGGATTTTGTGTGGCCAATACTAAAAAAGGTTCATCTAATTTATATGTAGTATCGCCAATGGTTACCTGCCGTTCCTGCATGGCTTCCAATAAAGCGCTTTGTACTTTGGCGGGGGCCCTGTTGATCTCATCAGCGAGGATAAAATTGGAAAAAATGGGGCCCTTACGAACCATGAATTCATTCTTTGCCTGGTTATAGATCATTGTGCCCACCACGTCGGCAGGCAACAGGTCGGGTGTAAATTGTATCCTGCTGAAATTGGCATGAACAGTTTGTGCCAGCGATTTTATGGACAATGTCTTTGCGAGCCCGGGCACACCTTCCAGTAGAATATGACCATTACTCAATAAACCGATGAGTAGTCGTTCTATCATACCTTGCTGTCCAACAATTACCTTACCCAGTTCATCATTGATGCGGGTTATAAAACCTGTCGCGTGATTTATTTTTTCATTCAGCAAACGAATGTCTTCAGATGTTTGAACCATATAGTTTTATAGTTTTTAGTTTTTGCCGGCCTGGCTCCCCTTTCCCACAAACCGGCTCACAAATTACGAACTATGGATGAACAAATATTTTGCCACAATGATGAACGGGAAAAATCTTTGTTAAAATGAAGTAACTTTAATCAAAAAATTTCAGCAATGATAGACCAACAACTCATCACCACAGCAAATAATTTAGAAGGCTACCGGATCACCAAACATTTAGGCCTTGTACGCGGTATTACTGTACGCAGCCGCAGCCTGCTGGGCAATATTGGAGGTGGCTTCCAGTCTTTATTTGGAGGTAAACTTAGTATTTATGTTGAGCTTTGTGAAAAGACCAGGGATGAAGCCTACCAGTTAATGCTGCAGCATGCCGATGAACGTGGCGCCAATGCCATCATCAATATGCGGTATGATGCCAATGAAGTGATGTCGGGAATCAATGAAGTATTGGCATATGGGACGGCAGTAGTAGTAGAGAAGATATGATCGCCGATTTAAAAATGATTGAAATGATTTCGCTGATTCCATTTGCAGCATGAGTGCTTTTTAACTCAGGTATTTTGCTACGATCGGGATCCGTCTTCCCACACCAAAAGCTTTTGGTGATATGCGGATGATGGGGCAGAACTGGTTGCGCTTGTATTCATTGATGTTTACCATCTTTAATACCCGGTCAACCACTGCAGCATCAAATCCCTGCATTTTAATTTCATTGGGGCCTTGGGTTCTTTCAATGTATTGATATAAGATCTTATCAAGAATAGCATAATCCGGCAATGAATCTGAATCCTTTTGTCCGGGCCTGAGCTCAGCACTGGGCGCTTTATTAATAATGTGTTCAGGGATCAGCTCCCCGCCGGGAAATGTTCCGCCACTCCGGTTGATGTATTTTGCCAAAGCATACACCTGCAGTTTGTAACAATCGCCCAATACCCCCAGGCCACCCGCCATATCACCATACAATGTTCCGTAACCGGTTGCCAGTTCACTTTTGTTGGAAGTGTTCAATAAGATATAACCGAATTTGTTGGCAATGGCCATCAGTACATTTCCCCTGGTACGGCTTTGAATATTTTCTTCGGCTATGCCAAAGGGTAAGTCTTTAAAGACCGGTTTCAGTTCATTCAAAAAACTATCGTAAATAGTATTGATGGGGATGATGTTACAGGGATTGCCCAGGTTCCTGCTTAATTGTTCCGCATCATCTACCGAATGGGCGGTAGAAAAGGATGATGGCATTAATACGGCTCTTACATTTTCTTTTCCCAATGCCGCGCAGGCCAGTACCAGGGTAACAGCACTGTCAATACCGCCGCTGCTGCCCAGGATGGCTTTGGTAAATCCCATTTTTGAAAAATAATCCCTGATGCCCATTACAATGGCATCATATACCTGGGCAATGTTCAGGTTTTCCTCAAACTGGATGATATCCGGCATTGTATCGGCAACCCGGTCGGCCGGTTCAATAACCGGTGCCTGGATGGTTCCGTCATCATTTAATACAAAGGATTGCAGTGCTTCTTCAAACTTAGGCAACTGACCGCAAAGGTTAGACGCAGCATCAAATACCAGGGAAGCCCCGTCAAAAACAACTTCGGTCTGGCTTCCCACGCAGTTGCAGTAAAACAAGGGTAATTTATATTTTAACACATTGGCTTTGATAGTGGCTTTCCGGTCTTCATCATGGGTATAATCAAAAGGAGAAGCAGATAAATTGATCATCAGGTCGGGGGCCTGTTGCATCAGTTTATCCATCGGGCAGATCCGGTACATGGGATTATCACCAAGGTTCCAGATATCTTCACAAATGGTAACCGCCAGTTTTTTCCCTTTGAATTCCAGGATATTCCATTCATAAGATGGTTCAAAATACCGGTACTCATCAAACACATCATAATTGGGCAGGCAGGTTTTATGTACGATGCCTTTTATTTCCTTGTTGTACAATAAATAAGCGGCATTGAACAGATCCTTTCCTTTCTTGATGGGATTCCTGTCGGGGGCACCTATCAATACGCCAATGGTATCCGCGTGCTGTTTTATGGTGTCAATGGCGGCATCACATTTTTTAATAAAATCATCAAATTCCAGGAAATCCCGCGGTGCATAACCACAAACACTTAACTCGCTGAATACAATAAGGTCACCGTTCTGCAGCTTTGCCATTTCAATAGCATCAACAATTTTTTTTGTATTGCTTTCGAAATTACCAATGTGATAGTTTTGCTGCGCCAGGAAGATTTTCATGCCCCAAAACCCTAAAGGGTCTTAACTTTATGTTTAGAAATATGTTTACTATTTGCAAAGTTAAATTAAGAAAATGAGAACCGTTTTTGTATTTATTATTTCGACAGGCTTATTTTTTTCCTGCAAGAACCATGATACGATCCCGGATGTATCGGCTATTAAAGTAGCGTTAACCACGCAACGTTTTGAAGAAGACTTTTTCACACTGGATTCTGCGAATTTCCCGGCCCAGCTGGATCAGCTCCAGGCAAAGTATATGTCTTTTGGAGAAAATTTTATTTACACCGTTTTAGGTGCTGATCCCAAATGGCCTGCCGATTCCGTTTCCGCTTATGTCAGGAAATTTGCCCATGATTACCGGAACATTTATGACAGCAGCCAGCTCATTTTTAAAGATTTTTCTCCCTATGAAATGCAAATAAAAAAAAGTTTACAGTATGTTAAGTATTATTTTCCAAAACATGCTGTGCCCAATAAAATAATCACTTTTATCGGCCCGTTGGACGGGATTGGAAATGCATTGGATGATAGTGTGATTTGTGTGGGCCTGCACGTTCACCTGGGCAAAAATTTCTCTTTGTATAAATCGGATCTGGTACAGGAAACGTATCCCGAATATGTAAGCCGCCGTTTTGACCCGGATTATATTCCGGTAGATTGCATTAAACTCATTGTACAGGAAATGTACCCCGAAAATATAGAAGATAAACCCCTGGTGCAACAAATGGTAGAAAAAGGAAAACGATTATACATGATCAGTAAATTATTGCCGAATACCGAAGAGTATAAACTGATCGGCTATACGAAAGAACAACTGGCTGATACCTATGCGCATGAACAGGCGGTATGGGACCTCTTTGTACAAAATAATTTTTTACAAACTACCGACAATGGCATTATTAAAAATTATATTGGCGATAGCCCCAAAACACAGGAATTGGGAGAAGCAGCTCCCGGCAATATCGGCGCATTTGCAGGATGGCAGATCGTAAAAAAGTATATGCAAAAAAATCCAAAATTAAGTTTGGAGCAATTAATGGCAACAGATGTGGAAACCATTTTCCAGGATGCGAAGTATAAACCCTGAGAAAAGCTGCAAGCTTTGGTAAGCTGCAAGCTTTGAGCTACAAGGGAGAAGCACGCTAATTCAAAAACTGTTTATTATAGGAAACCTCTTCGAACCTAAGATTTGCACCCTTGTGGCTTGCAGCTTGAGGCTTTTAATAAAGCTAATGCAAAAACTATTTATTATAAGAAATCTCTTCGAACCGAAGATTTGCTCCCTTGTGGCTTGCAGCTTAAGGCTTTTAATAATGCGATTGAGGAATGATATGCTGTTACGCCGCCTGAACCTGCTGATGCACCACGCCAGGTTTTTTTCCCAGGTATTTCATTACCCTAAAATGTGAAGCTAAAGCTCCTAACATAGTGGGGTATTGGTTATACGGCAGGTTGTATTCGGTACATTTTGCCATTACAATTTTACTGATGGCAGGATAATGTATATGGCTTACCCGGGGGAAAAGATGATGCTCTATCTGGAAATTCAAACCGCCAACAAACCAGGAAATTACTTTATTGCCCATTGCAAAATTAGCCGTGGTCTTTATCTGGTATTCTGCCCACGCCGTTTCAATATGTTTTGTTTCATCCATGGAAACGTGTTCAAACTCCGTACTCTCCACCACGTGCGCAAGTTGAAATACAAGAGACAGGGTTAGTCCCATTATCGCATTCAGTACAAAAAAACCAGCCAGCCATGGTAAAAATCCCCAAACCATTATTGGGAGTATAATATAAAAAGTGAAGTAAACTAATTTAGTTGTCCAGAAAATTATATGATTCCTGGTTTTCATCTTCCATGCCTCGGTGGTATAAATTTTGCGGGTAAAGTACTTGGTATAATCCATAATAAACAACCAGAAAATAGATGACATCGCATATACCGGCAGTAAATATAAATGCTGTACTTTATGTGCGGGTACCCATTTCTGTGACTCACACTGACGGATGATCGGGCTTTTGGCAATGTCATCATCAATGCCATCCACATTGGTGTACGTATGATGAATGATATTGTGTTTTTGTTTCCAGAAAAAAGAACTTGCACCCATTGCATTGGCGCTTAATCCAAGGAGGTCATTTAAACGTGGTTTTGATGAATAGCTGCCATGATTGGCATCATGCATTACACTAAACCCTATTGAAGCAAATACAAATCCCAGTGCTGAGCATAACAATAAAGCAGGCCATGCAGGCATCTTCATAAACAGGAGTAAACAATACATTGTAATAGCAGCGCCGACTAAAATGATCGTCTTGCTGAATAGCCTCCAGTCCCCGGTCTTTTTCATTTTTCTTTGTTCAAAATAATCTTCTACAGCCGCCTTAACACTTTGATAAAAATCATTGTTGGAGTTAGAAAAAGTAATTTTTGACATAAAAAATTATACCTAGTTTTTTGAACAAATGTTCATTACAAATTGTTTACTTAAAATCAAAAAGGAGATTATTCAAAAAGGCTATGGATAAAGTGAAAATTTTCTCCCGCCTGAGTCTTAAAGATACAATAAAAAAGTCATAAATAGTGAATTAATTGAGCTTAAACGGAGCACTCATTTCAAAAGCAGGGATCACTACATCAAATGTTTTCTTATTATTGATATTTTCCATAAGATAAGTCCCGTACATTTTACCCATTTCTGTGCGAAGGTTACAACCACTGATGTATTGATAGGATTCGCCGGGATTGATCTGCGGTTGTACACCCACAACACCTTCACCTTCAACCTCCCGTAAACTTCCATTGCTATCATAAATGTGCCAGTGCCTTCGTAATAATTTAACCGGGTACGAATTATTGTTTTCAATTGTGATCCGGTAAGCAAACATAAATTCACTGTTAACAGGATTACTGTAATCAGGCTGGTAGTATGTTTCCACACTAATGGTAATACCCTCTGATATTTTAGAAATCATGAAATGAATTTGATGTAAAAGTACTGATAAAATTCACCTTTTATTGTAAATTACACAGCGCCTTTCGTTAAAAATATTTCTACATGCCAATAGATACACATCATTACAACAATGGCGAGGTCACAGTTCACTGGAAACCCGGCATTTGCATTCATTCCGGAATTTGTTTTGGAGGATTGCCCGGCGTCTTTGATCCGCGCCGCAAACCATGGATTGACCTGGGTCAATCCAATACAAAAAATATTATTGAACAGGTAAAAAAATGCCCGAGCGGAGCGTTGAGCTTTACCCTTACATCCACTGAGGGGGATTTGTAAGACCCCAATAATTTGAAGTACTTATATCTTTTTGGAGAATATATATCCATTCTTTTGTAACCATTGTACAACCTTATCGCGGTGATCTCCCTGTACAATTATTTCACCGTCTTTTACAGCGCCGCCTGTTCCACAAAAAGTTTTTAATTTTTTCCCCAGTTCTTCCCTGTCAATGGTGCTGCCAATAAAGCCTTCCACCAGGGTAACGGCCTTGCCTGCCCGGTGTTTGGTATCTAACCGTACTTTTATTTTCTGCATGGCAGGAGTGAGTGTTTGCTGCTCCCTGGAATGTGCTTCCGGCAATTTAAAATTTGGATCGGTCGAATAGACCAACCCACCTGCTGCATTTGCTTTTTTCTTTGACATGGTTCCCGATTCAAATGATGACAGCTTTTAAACTCAGGTCCAGGCTTTTTGCCTGGTGAATGATGGCGCCACTGGAAATATAATCCACACCGGTTGCCGCAAAGGCTTCAATATTATCCAGGTTTATACCTCCGCTCGCTTCTGTTTCGTAACGGCCATTGATGAGTAACAAGGCTTCTTGAATTTGCTCTGGCGAAAAATTATCCAGCATGATACGGTCCACCTTTCCGCAAGCCATGACTTTTTTTACGTCTTCAAGATTTCTCGTTTCTACTTCAATTTTTAACCCTGGCTTTTTTTCCTGCGCATACGCGTACGCTTTAGTAATAGCGTTTTCAATACCACCACAATAATCAATATGATTGTCTTTCAGCATCATCATGTCATACAATCCAACACGATGATTCACGCCACCGCCTATACGCACTGCTTCTTTTTCAAGCAGCCGGAAATTGGGCGTTGTTTTCCTGGTGTCGAGCAGCCTGGAGTGGTACCCCCTTAATTTTTCAACGTATTGTCTTGTTAATGTAGCTATACCACTCATTCGTTGCATACAATTCAATACCAATCTTTCACATTGTAATATAGTATGAATTTTTGCTTCCACTTCAAAAGCAGTTTCCCCGCATATCATGTCATCGCCGTCTTTTTTAAGTGCTTTGAAAATAATATCCGGCTGCATATAGCGAAAGATCTTTTGGGCCACTTCCACGCCGGCCAGCACTCCGGCTTCTTTAATTTTTAAAACGGCCCTACCTGCTGCTGTTGCCGGAATAACCGATAAAGTGGAATGATCACCATCCCCGATATCTTCCTGCAAAGCATTTTTTATCAACTGCTCTAATTGTTGATCATAATTCATGACAACAAATATAAACCAGTAAAAGAATATGGAATGATAAGGGGATAAAACACTTTAAAGTATTCAGATCTTTAAAGTCCGGCCTTTCGGACTAAAGTTTTCGAGGTAGGAATATTTATCCTGGCTTGGTCTATGCCGATCATTTCGGAAAGGGAATAGGGACAGACCTTACTTGTTTTCAAATCTTATTTCCTGCAATAACTGCCTGTCGCCTTTTTGCTTCATATAAATGGTAGTGCGAAAAGAACCGCCTTTAGTAATTAAAGTACCGATGCAATATTGAGAACCCCCATTTTGGCCTTTATGTATTATTTCAAAAGTCTTTACCGCATTTGTAGTGAAAAAATCTTTCAAAACCAATTCTGCCTGGCTTTTACTATAACTATTACTTTTATCCGGCATGGTTATTTCTATGGTATTATCGAAATATTTTATGATCTCTGTAGTATTGCCGGTTTTCATGGCATTTACCACATCATCCAGGTTCGAAAATAAAGTAAATGAACTGAGCAAGGCACCGCTGGCTATGAGTGAAAGAAAACGTTTCATGCTGTAAGTTTAAGACATTTGAAATTTCACTAAAAACGTGCCAAGCTGTGTTAAATTAAGGCTCCGGTGCTATTTTATACCCATCAGACAGGAATCCTGTTCATTTAGCTGCAAATATTTTAGTTTTACCATGAGAATCACATTTGATAATATTCCACAAAAAAATAATTGATGAAAGTTAAGAAAGTTATACTGATCATTATGGACGGATGGGGATTGGGTAAAATAAAAAGCAGTGACGCCATTCAACACGCCAACACGCCTTTCGTAAGTTCGCTTTATTTAAAATACCCGAATACAACTTTAGTGGCTTGCGGAGAAGCTGTTGGCCTTCCTGATGGCCAGATGGGTAACAGCGAAGTAGGGCATCTTAACTTAGGTGCAGGCCGCATTGTGTACCAGGAATTGCAGCGCATCAATGTAGCCATCAGTAATGGCGAATTTGCAAAAAATAAAATATTGCTTGGGGCTATACAATTTGCAAAACAAAATAATAAACCCCTTCACCTGCTGGGCCTTGTGAGCAACGGCGGTGTGCATTCACATATCGATCATCTTAAAGCGATCACCAGCCTTTGTGCAACCGAAGGCCTGCAAAATGTGCTGGTGCATGCTTTTACCGATGGAAGGGATACCGACCCCAGGAGCGGTCTGGGTTTCTTAACGGCATTGCAGCAACATTTACAAAATACGGTTGGAAAAATTGCGAGTATCAGTGGCCGTTATTATGCCATGGACAGGGACAAAAGATGGGAAAGGATAAAACTGGCTTATGACGCGTTAGTGAATGGCTCCGGGTTTCAGGCCAGTGACATGTTGGATGCGGTAAAAAAATCCTATAGGGATGGTGTTACCGATGAATTCATAAAACCCATTATTAATGCTTCATTGGAAGATCCTAAGATCAGGAACGGGGATGTGGTGATCTGTTTTAATTTCAGAACAGACCGGTGCCGGGAAATAACCCAGGTACTAACGCAAACGGATATGCCCGATTATGACATGAAGGCATTGTCCCTGCAGTACGTTACCATGACACAATATGATCACAGTTTTAAGAATATAGGCGTGATCTTTGAAAACGATGACCTGAAAAATACGTTGGGAGAGGTCTTAGAGCAAAACAATAAGACACAGATACGGATCGCTGAAACGGAAAAATACCCGCACGTAACTTTCTTTTTCAGCGGCGGAAGGGAAGTCCCTTTTGAAGGAGAAAGAAGAATAATGATCCCGTCTCCCAAAGTGGCTACTTATGACCTGCAACCCGAAATGAGCGCTTTTGAAGTAACAGATACCATTCTTCCTGAAATTGAAAATAAATCGGCCGATTTTATTTGCCTGAATTTTGCAAACGCAGATATGGTGGGCCATTCCGGTGTATGGAATGCCGTGATAAAAGCAGTTGAAACGGTTGATCAATGTGTTGAAAAAGTAGTGACGTCTGCCCTTAAAAACGATTATATGGTTTTCTTAACCGCCGATCATGGCAATGCCGATTATAAGATCAATGCGGACGGAACACCCAATACGGCACATACCTTAAATCTGGTTCCTTTGTTCATTATTGATAATGACTGGAAAGGCAATATACATCCAGGGAAATTGGGCGATATTGCACCTACAATTTTAACCATGATGGATTTACCCATACCAAGGGAAATGACAGGAAATATTTTGACCGAAACCAATAAATAATTAATAACTTAAACACTATGATAAAAAAAATCCTAAAGCGAACCTTCCAGGTTTTACTGGTGGCCTTTATTATTATCCAGTTCTTCAGGCCAACAAAAAACAGGTCCGAAGCTGTGAGTGCCAATGATATTAATAAAAAGTATGCAGTTCCACAGGATGTTCAAACCATCCTGAAAACAAGTTGTTATGACTGTCACAGTAATAATACTGCATACCCCTGGTATGCCGAAGTGCAGCCCGTGGCGTGGTGGCTTAATGGGCACATTAAGGACGGCAAAAAGAGTTTGAACTTTGATGAGTTTGCATCTTATCTCATCCGGAAACAATATATAAGGCTGGACGATATCAATGAACAGATAAAAAAAGATGAAATGCCCCTCAGTTCGTATTTATTGATACACCGGTACGCAAGGTTAAATGATCAACAGAAATTAACTATTACAAACTGGGCAAATACGTTAAGAGACAGTATCAAGGCAAATTACCCGCCGGATAGTTTAATAAGAAAGAAATAATACAGTATTTATATTCCGAAATATTTAGCATTTAGGATATAAGTAGTTGATAATCAATATTTAGATTATTTACAGTTACTATCAAGTTTATTGCTAACTCTCAAGTTCCCCCGAGTCATCAAGGTAACCGCTTGCACTTATAGCATCAAAATGTTCAATACTGGCTGGGTCTCAGCCTGACTTGCAGTGTTCTGACAGGGGGCTGCTTTGTCTCAAACAGGGGTCATTCCCACACTATTCCCACATCATTACCACATTAGCCCACATTTTTGTGGGTTAATATTGTTTTAAAGTGGTAATAATATGAGACAAACCTCTGTTTGATACGAAGTTGTCCCCTGCCAGTTATGAAGAAGAGCTATGTTTTACAGGAATTACAGCATAGAACTTAACTTTAAAATCCTGCCAAAACCTGGGACGAGCATCCTTTAAGTAGTGCATTATGCTACAAGCCTAAGCTATAATCCTGCCTGTAATCTGCTAATATGGTACAAAAACGGGGCACTACTTTTTTACCCATGCAGCTACTATTTAAAGTAAATTGTCTATATTTATAGGGTAAACAAGTACAAATATGACAGAAGAGCTAATGCTAGCCGGATGTCTTAGGAACAATGCCGCATCACAAGAGGCATTGTACAATCGTTTTAGCCCGAGAATGTTGGGTGTATGCTATCGTTTTGCTAAAAACCGCGAAGATGCAGAAGACATGCTGCAGGAGGGTTTTATCAAAGTATTCACACAAATGCACCAATATAGAAATGAAGGAGCGTTGGAAGGCTGGATCAGGAGAATAGTGGTACATACCTGTATCAATATCCTGAAAAAAAATAAAAAGTTCTCTGAAAGTGTTGATATTATTCATGCGAATGCTGTTCATGTAAAAGAAGACATGATCCCTTCGATCATGCAGGCAAAACAGGTGGTGGAATGTATACGCATGCTGCCCTTAGGTTACAGAACGGTACTTAATCTTTATGCGATTGAAGGTTTTTCTCATAAGGAAATTGCTCACCTGCTGGATATTGAAGAAAGTACAAGCCGAAGCCAGTACACCAGGGCAAAAGCAATGCTTGAAGAGATTTTGATCAGAAAAAGAATTATTCAAAAACCAAGGGAAAAAGCTGCATTCTATGCTGCAGTAGCACCGAGGTAATGTTTTTTTTATTATGCTAATAAATCCAATTTTTGAAATACCCTTAACCAAAAGCTTTTTGTGAAAGATGGAGAGAAAATTTTATACTAATGATTTTGAGCGACTGTTGAAGGAAAAGTCAGATGAATTCAGGATGTATCCTTCTAAACGGGTTTGGCACAGTATCTATAACGACTTACACCCGGGCCGCAAATGGCCTTCTGTTGCCATGAGTATGCTTTTAGTTATTGCACTCCTTCTTATTGGCTATCTTAATACAAACGATAATTCCACTAAAAAACAAGTTGCCGTTATTTCCGTTTCGCCAAATAATTTAAGCAATACCAACACCGGGAATTCAGCCACGCAGCGCATATCCGAACCAGCTAGTGATGACCAGCAACAAACCGGTTTAGCCAAATCCGCGAATGATATCAATGCTTCTCAAGAAATAATCAACAGTAATTCCTATGCATCTGCTGATATTGCATCAAATGCCCGGACCAATGCATCCACAGTTGCCGGTAACCCCGATAGCCGTTTTAAAGAAAATGTTTATACAGACAATACTATACCTGCAAATAATAATATTGTAGAAACAATTGATAATTATATCAAAACAAATCAGTTGTTTTATGATATCGCCGGAATGAATAAACAGAAAGATCTGAAAACAGTTAATCCTTTACCGGCCAATGCTGTTAAAGATGAAACTTCAACTGAATTCAATAGAAATATGTTGCAAAATACCGCTGCGTCTACAACAATACCCGCAGTAAACCCAACAGAAGTAAATCAGGCCAGCCAGGTTAATCAAAGCGTTCATTCAAAAAATAATTCCACTGTTATTAATTCGGCCAATAATGCAAATTTATCTGCAGCAGATAAAGTCTGGATGGAAGATTATGCTTTACATAATAAGTCTGCCCGTGCAAAATGGAAAGACCGCACTGATATGGAATTTTATGTCACACCCGGGATTGGTTACCGCAGATTGAGCAACAACACACAAAATGATGCAGCAGCTGTAGCCCTGGCTGCCGGTAACGGAACATCACCAATAAATAAGACGGTGAGCCAAAAACCTTCATTAGGACTAGAAGCCGGTTTTGATTTATCGTATTCATTTGCCAAAAACCTGAAGCTAAAAACAGGGGTGCAGCTTAACTATACGAGTTATGGCATCAATGCTGATGAAACCAATCACCCGATCCTGACCACCTTAGTGCTCAATGACCCTGACGGTCGTCCTTACCTGTCTGCAAGAACGTCTACCTTATCTAATTCATCAGGTTTGCAGCCAGTTACAGTACACAACAGCACTTTCCAGTTTTCAATACCTATTGGCATTGCGGTGAAGTTAGCCGGTAATAATAACCTGCAGTGGTATGCCGGTGCTTCCTTACAACCCAGTTTTGTTTTTGGAGGTTCCGCTCACTTTATTTCTTCAGACTATAAAAGTTATGTGTCAGATCCTTCCTTACTCCGCAAGTGGAACCTGAATTCGGGCTTTGAAACTTATCTTAATTATAAAATGGGTGGTTATACATTACAGGCTGGTCCGCAATTTCGTTATCAATTGCTTTCCACTTACACAAAACAATATTCTTTAAATGAAAAGCTTTATAATATGGGATTAAAAGTAGGTGTGATAAAAAGTTTTTAACCCGGATAATATTTTATTTTCATATCATCAATCGCAACAATACTTCATTCAATTGTTGCGTTTTTATTTGTGTTATAAATATTTCACAATCTCCCCTGCCCGCTTACTTGTAGTGGGTCAGTTTGAAAAACGAAATTCCCGATTTGTCCTGTCATGCTGAGGAACGAAGCATCTCTATGTGCTCACGTTGAGATTCTTCC
>OLKZ01000222.1_pt1 | contig 53922 bp, 47 predicted proteins | sample 1604431 | NCBI WGS metagenome assembly OLKZ01 (sample SAMEA104055714, study PRJEB20765) | soil metagenome | isolation source: soil
GTCACAAATAGCAATAAGTGTAGAAAAATAAAAAATATGAAAAAAAATTGTTCGACGATGCAGCGAAATCTCATCATTGAAGCAAAAAAGAGATTTTCACCGCCCTATCCGTGTTATAAGCAGCCTTACCCAAATCTGTTGTTTCAAATTCAAGGGCGAGCCCTGCCAGGGCGATAATGCAAGGCCAAAGCAAAATCTTTTCCCGTACTCCAATTAAAATATATTTTCTGTTTTTCCAAAAAAATAAAGAAATTTGACTACCATGAAAATGATACCCCTCTTCAAAGTCAGGAACATGGCAGAGGCGATAGACTTCTATACCGGCATTCTTGATCTTACATTGAAATACCCCGAAGCAACAGCAGAAGAAGGAGTGATCGACCTGGTAAAAGAAGAACTGGAACTACAGTTGACTATTTTTGAAGGGAATTACTTATTCGGATCTGTGGTAAACATCAGGGTTGATGAGGTAGATGATCTTTTTAAGAAATATCTCGAAAGAGGGTTGGATATCTCCAATAAACAAGGATCACCTGTTCACCAGGGACCCACTGATCAGAGTTGGGGGATGAGAGAATTCTATATAACAGATAAGGACGGTAATACACTCAGGTTCTGCAAACCAATAGAATGATAAATGATACCAAATGAAACTCCAAAGCCTGATACCAATACTCTATTCCACAGATGTTTTAAAAAGCCTTGCTTATTATACGGAAGTCCTCGGCTTTACGGGAAAATGGCAATGGGACCATCCCGCAACACTCGATATAGCTGCCTTCAAATTGAAAAATGGGAATTATTTTCCTCAATGTGTACTAATCTTTACTTATCAAACTGCTTTACAACGCTGGCTAAGTTAATTCCCTTTCCTAAAACCGGTTTGAAAATATCACCTAGCTTCTGAACTCTTTCAATGGCATTGAAAATGGTAAAGTCTTTCATCTTAAGTCCTTTCTTTACTTCATCCCAATGAAGCGGCATCGATACGGTTGCTCCGGGTTTTGGCCTGAGTGAATAAGGCGCTGACACGGTTGCCTGTGGCCGGTTTTGCAGGAAGTCGATATACATTTTTCCTTTGCGGTCTTTTACTGCTCTTTCAATACTGGTGAAGGTGGGTAATTGTTCATGAACAAGCCTGGCAATCACCCTGGCAAATTCTTTCGATTGTTCATAAGTGTATTTTGCGCCCAATGGTATGTAAATATGTATTCCGGTTGAGCCGCTTGTTTTTGGATAGCTTTCGACTCCAATACTATCGAGTATCTTTTTTGTTATCCTTGCTGCTTCTATCACCTGTTCAAATGTATTTTTAGCAGGGTCAAGATCAATGATACACCAGTCAGGATAATCTTCCTTCGTAACTTTGCTATGCCATGGATTCATCTCAATGCAACCAAGCGAAGCCATATAAAGCAAGCTGGCATCATCTTTTGCAACAAGATAATTTCTCACCCTGTTATCTGCATCACTTTTATATTGGTAAGTTTCAATCCAATCGGGTGCCTTACCTGTTACATCTTTAAAATAAAAGCTTTCGCCTTTAATACCATCCGGGTGCCGGTTCATCGATTGAGGTCTGCCTTTAAGATAAGGAAGTATAAACGGCGCCACCTGGTAGTAGTAATTGATCATATCCCGCTTCGATATTTTTTCGTCCGGCCAGTATAGTTTGCTCAGGTTGGAAAATTTCAGATCATGATCATTGATTTTTCTTACCTGTGTTTCATCATGCGGGTTTAACAATGTTTTCCGAATAGATGCTCCCGGCTTTTTGATGATTTCTTTTTTTATTGACGGCGTTTTTTTCTCAATTAGTTTTTTTGTTGCCTTTGCTGTTTCCTTCACTACCTGGCCTGCATCTTTATCAATTCTCAATCCTTCAAAAGATGGGTGCCGCATCACGCCGTCCTTTGTCATTTCTGCAAAACTTACTTCGCACACAATTTTTGGTTTTACCCAGTAGGCTATGGCGTGTGGCGGGTCAGGCCTGAAACGAGATGGCTTATTCACATCGGGTACTTCATTAAACGGCGGTCTCTTTACCAACAATGGTTTCAGCTTTTGTAATATGATTTTCTGGGTGGCATCATTAAAGCCGGTTCCTACTTTTCCGGTGTACACAAGATCTTTACCTTCAAATACGCCTACCAGCAAAGAGCTGAATTTTTTGGGAGAATCATCATTAACCGTATAACCTCCAATTACCATTTCCTGCCGTTTGTTCGATTTTATTTTCAACCATTCCTGCGAGCGTAATCCCGGCAGGTAAACGCTATCCTTCTTTTTCGCGATAATTCCTTCCAATCCCATTTTTTTGGCTGTCTCAAAAAATTTTATCCCTGATTCTTCAAACGCATGACTTATCATCAGCAATCCGGTCTCCTTGATTGTTTTTTTTAATATTTTTCTTCTTTCCAATAGTGGCAGCGCAATAAGCTCTTTCCCCTCAAGCCATAGAATGTCAAATACATAAAAACAAAGCTGTCCATCAGCCTCGCTTCTCCAGTTTTGTAGCCCGCCAAAATCAGAAACCCCATGCTCATTTAGCACCACTACTTCCCCGTCAATGATCATCCGTTTTTTAATTCTCCTGAGATGTTCCGTCACCGGATAAAATTTCTCATTAAAAGATTTATTATTCCTGGACATAAGATCAACTTTACCATTATCAATAAACGCCAATGCCCGATATCCATCCCACTTAACTTCGTAAAGCCATCCTTCCTTATCAAAAGGTTCATTAATGAGTGTCGCCAGCATTGGCTTAATATTTTTGGGAAAAGGAGTCTTTTTAGAGATAGCGCTTTTTGGTTTCATACTATCCTATGTATAAATACTATGCCAAGGAACGGTCAGCTCATCAGAAACAGTGGGCAAATGGTAAGGTTGAAATACTACATATTATATTTGCAAGTCCTGGACGTAGGGATTAAATCATAAAAAGTTCACAAAAAGAGAACTTTTTAAATATTTTGTGTACCTTTGATATGAAAGTTCATCTAATTAAAAAAGAAACTATTGAAGAATTTACCCGGCATAATGCTCAGAGCAGAACTTCTTTGGAAGAATGGCTATTCAAAGTCAGAATTGCAGATTGGGAGAATCCTACAGATATGCAAGCTACTTTCAGAAGCGCTGATTTATTGGGAAAAAGCTCCAGCAGGGTAGTCTTTGATATTGCTGGCAATCATTACAGGATGATTTGCAAATATGCCTTTGGAGATAAACAGGTTCATCTATTTGTTTGTTGGATTGGCACACATGCAGCGTATGATGAACTTTGCAGTAAGAATGAACAATATTCCGTAAGTATTTATTAAATATTTTATGATATCACTCAAATACAGGGTTATAAAAAGTAAAGCTCAATACAAGGAGTACAGTAATCTTCTTGAGGAACTTGTTTTTTCTGGTTCAAAGGACCGTGAAGCAAAAGATGAGATAGCATTGCTGACTTTATTAATAGAAAAATGGGATTCTGACCATACTTCCTTTAATGAACTTGATCCCATTCGCTTGCTTCATTCCTTTATGAATGATCACAAAATGAAAGCAAAAGATCTTGTTGATTTACTGGAAATAAGCAAAGGCTATGTGTCAGATATTTTGAACTACAAAAAAGGTCTCTCCAAAGATGTGATCCGTAAACTGGCCGAATATTTTAAAGTCTCCCAGGAAGCATTCAATCGTCCTTATAAACTAATCGTCCCCGAGAATTCCCATTTTAGGAATGCAAGCGTAATGAATACCAAAAAGGAATTGGCAATAGCTTAAAAATTCTGAGCAAATAAACTTCTTTATTTAGAGAAAGTCTGGAACAATAAAAAGTTAAAAAATCTTTCCACTCATGGTGAATCAAACTGTTCTGCCCGGTTAGCAATTCAGTCACCAAAAGCAGTCCCAGTCAATAAAGCATTGAAATCTAAGCTATAAAATTGGACTAGCGGGAACCCGTCCGGACTCCCGACTAAAAACTACAGACTCCAGACTAAAGACTACAGACTATCGACTATCTGCGACCGCTGCCAGGGGTAACCCGTTCTAAAAACATTTTCCCATCAAAATTCTTTATACTTTTACAACAGCGATTGCTCCAGGGAATTGTTTTATTCTAATGCAGAGCCAACTCCACTTCGCTTCTTCGGTTAATCATAAACCAACTCATCATGTCAGTCAATAAAGAAATTAAAAAAGTCACTACCAATACGCTTCAGAAAATGAAAGCCGGCGGGGAAAAGATCTCCATGATAACAGCCTATGATTTTTCTTTTGCAAAATTATTTGATACCGCAGGCATTGATATCATTTTAGTGGGAGACAGTGCCAGCAATGTGATGGCAGGCCACGAAACCACCCTGCCCATTACACTGGATCAGATGATCTACCATGCACAAAGCGTGGTTCGTGGTATCGACCGATGCCTGGTAGTGGTGGATATGCCCTTCGGTTCTTATCAATCCAATTCAGATATTGCACTGGCATCTGCCATAAAAATAATGAAAGAAACCGGCGGCCACTCCGTTAAACTGGAAGGCGGCGAAGAGGCAGTCGATTCAGTAAAAAAAATTGTAAGCGCCGGAATACCCGTAATGGGCCACCTGGGATTAACTCCCCAAAGCATTTATAAATTTGGCACCTACACCGTAAGGGCAAAAAAAGATGACGAAGCGGCAAAATTAAAAAGAGATGCATTATTATTAGAGGAGGCCGGCGCTTTTGCTGTGGTGCTGGAAAAAATTCCTGCGTCTCTTGCAAAAGAAGTCAGTGAAAGTCTTACCATACCCACTATTGGCATTGGAGCCGGCGGGCATTGCGATGGCCAGGTATTGGTGATGCATGATATGCTGGGCATCAACACAGAATTCAAGCCAAGGTTTTTACGGCAATACCTGAATATGCATGAACAGATCACAAAAGCCGTCAAGAAATACATCACTGATGTAAAAAGCAAAGACTTCCCAAATGAACAGGAACAATATTAGCCTGGAGTCGGTAGTCTGGAGTCTGGAGTCTGGAGTCGGTAGTCTGGAGTCAGTGCCTTAAAGTCCGGGCAGACTATCTCAATTCGAAGACGCTTGACTCCAGGCTTCCGACTAAAGACTACCGACTGTTCTCCGTAACTTGCAACTCGAAAAGAATATCATAAACAATAAAAGCGTATGGATTTTTTAAAGACCTTAAAGATACAAGCCGATAACAATGGTGTTTCTACCGGGCTGAACTGGGTAAAAAGCAAGGGAGAAAAATTAGATTCCTGGTCCCCGGTTGACGGAAAACTGATCGCGTCCGTAAATGGCACGGATGTACAGGCGTATGAGACAGTGATCAAAAAAGCACAGGAAGCATTTGTGGAATGGCGCAACTGGCCCGCACCAAAACGAGGGGAGATCGTTCGCCAGGTTGGTGAAGCATTAAGAATGAATAAAGAACCCCTCGGCAAATTAGTAAGTTATGAAATGGGTAAAAGCTTACAGGAAGGCTTAGGCGAAGTGCAGGAAATGATCGATATCTGTGATTTTGCGGTGGGCCTTTCGCGCCAGTTATATGGCCTCAGCATGCACAGTGAAAGGCCCGGTCACCGCATGTATGAACAATATCACCCCCTCGGCATTGTGGGTGTGATATCGGCCTTCAATTTCCCGGTGGCGGTATGGAGTTGGAATGCTATGTTGGCCTGGGTTTGCGGAGATGTTTGTATATGGAAGCCCAGCGAAAAAACACCCCTTTGCGCCATCGCCTGCCAAAATATTATACAGGCCGTCTTTAAAAAGAACCGTGTACCCGAAGGCGTTAGCAATATTATTACTGGTGGCAGGGATGTAGGCGAGTGGATGAGCAATGATACCAGGATCCCACTGCTTTCGGCAACGGGAAGCGTGCGTATGGGCAAAGCAGTGGGCGCAGCAGTGGGCCGGCGTCTGGGAAGAAGTTTACTGGAATTGGGGGGCAACAATGCGATTATCATTACCCCCAATGCCGACCTGGAAATGGCCCTTGTGGGTGCCGCATTTGGTGCCGTTGGAACGGCGGGCCAGCGATGCACTTCCACCAGGAGACTGATCATTCATGAAAAAGTGTACAATAAATTCAGGGAAAAACTTGTTAATGCATATAAACAACTGAAGATCGGCGACCCGCTGAACCCTACAAACCATGTGGGGCCGCTGATCGACAAAGATGCCGTTAAAATGTACCTCGATGCCATTGAAAAATGCAAGGCGGAAGGAGGTAAATTCATTGTAGAAGGCGGCGTGCTTAAAGGAAAAGGATACGAAAGCGGTTGTTATGTAAAGCCATGCATCGCAGAAGCAAAGAACAGTTTTGCCATCGTGCAGCACGAAACCTTTGCTCCCGTTTTGTACCTGATGAAATACAATACACTGGAGGAAGCCATTGCTTTGCAAAACGGGGTGCCACAGGGTTTGTCTTCTGCAATAATGACGGACAACCTGCGGGAGGCTGAGCAATTTCTTTCTTATTCGGGTAGTGACTGCGGCATTGCCAATGTAAATATTGGTACTTCGGGTGCCGAGATCGGTGGAGCTTTTGGTGGCGAAAAAGAAACGGGCGGAGGCCGGGAAAGTGGCAGTGATGCATGGAAGCTGTATATGCGCAGGCAAACCAATACCATTAATTACACAAACAAACTACCTTTGGCACAGGGAATAAAGTTTGATCTGTGAACGGATTGAGCGTTGAGTGTTGGTCGTTGAGCGTTGGTTGGTCGTTAAGCAGCAATATTCAATCATCCAAATTCAATAAAAAACCCATTACTACCATTAAATTACCTGTATATGAAAAAGCTTTTACCACTATTTTTTTTTATTGGAATTACTATCATGGCCCGATCACAGGTCAGGGTTGGAATTCTTGGTGGAGCAAACCGTTCCACGATCCTGGAAACGAACAGTTTAACTAACTGGAATACCATAAAAAATAATTATTCGCCGATATACGGATTTCACGGTGGCCTTTTTGCCGATTTCCCTTTAAACAGGAAGGCAAGCTTTGCTTTTCAACCTGCAGTGATATATTATAATAAGGGAAGAAAATATTTCCAGCAATTTGACACTACCACATCCTTTACAACAGATTCAAGCTTTAAACAGCAACTGAACTATATTGATATCCCGTTTAATTTCCTGCTGAAATTCCGTCTCGCAAAAAAAGTAAAATTCTTCCTGGGTGGTGGCCCTTATGCCTCTTTCATCTTTAATGGAACTGAAAAATCTTTGGTCAATTATAAAGATGGAACCGTGATGGCAACATCCACAAAAGACCTTCCCATTGGCAAAGCGCCTGGAAAATATACCACGTTGGATTACGGTGTTAGTGTAACCGCGGGATTTGAAATAGGCCATGTATTCCTAAAAGCTGATGCAAGCCAGGGTTTAACAGATATGTACCAGGCGGCGGGTTATAAAGGTACTTTTAAGAACCAGGTGATCGGCGTATCATTGGGCGTCAGCATGGATCTTACCAGCGCTTCGCCGGAGAAAAAGAAACCAACAAAGCCTGCTGAAACCAAAACTGCAAAAAATAAAAAAATAAAAGACAAGGATGGGGATGGCGTACCCGATAAAGAAGATAAATGCCCCAACGAATTTGGATCAAAGGAAACAATGGGATGCCCCGACAGGGATGGCGACGGTGTGGCCGATAAGGATGATAAATGCCCTGATGTAAAAGGCCTTGCGTCTAATCATGGCTGTCCGGCTTTGGATAGTGATGGTGATGGTGTACCGGATGATATAGATAAATGCCCGCTTGTTAAAGGCGACATAAAAAACAACGGGTGCCCGCTTACCGTTATGGATACAGACGGAGATGGCATCAATGATGATGTAGACCAGTGCCCAACGGTTGCAGGTTTATTAAGATACCATGGCTGCCCGATACCTGATACGGATGGCGACGGAGTGAATGATGAAATTGACCATTGTCCTACAGTTCCGGGACTAAAAACAAACCATGGCTGTCCGGCGGCGGAGATTATAAAAAGAGAAGTTCCGGTAATTATTACTGAGCCTATCACAAAAGAAATGATAACAACTGTAGATGAAACGGCGAGGAAGGTCATGTTCAAACAGAGCCAATCAGATTTATCTCCTGAAGCAATGAGCGCCCTTGATGCAATCGCCGGTCTTTTACAGCAAAACCCCTCCCTGCATTTACAAATCGACGGGCATGCAAGTAAAGAAGGTGAACATTATATAAATCTGGGACTATCCAATTCAAGGGCAAATGCTGTCAAAGATTACCTGGCATCAAAGGGCATTGATAAAGCCCGTCTGGCGGTATCTTATTTTGGATCCGACGTATTATTGACCAATGATCCGGCAAAGCAGGCAATGAACAGGAGGGTTGAAATGAAATTGTTTCATTATTAATTATGAAATCATAAACATAAATATTTTAAAATAGGGGATGAACGGTATTGCCAATTTAATTAGTCCGTTTATTTTCGCTTAAACAAAAAACAAAATATGAATAAACTCACTACAATGCTGATCAGTGCTTTGATGATCAGTACTTCAATATTTGCCCAAACAGAAGTTCCCAAAAGCTGGCACATGATGGATAAGGAAACCAACGGGTATTATGGCGTCAGTGCAGATAAAGCTTATGATTTTATTAAAAGTAAAAAATTAAAAAGCAAGACCGTTATTGTGGCCGTTATTGACAGTGGCGTGGATACTTTACAGGAAGACCTGAAAGGAATTCTATGGACCAATCCGGGGGAGATCCCTGGTAACGGCATTGATGATGATCATAATGGTTATATTGATGATGTGCATGGCTGGAATTTTATCGGTGGAAAAGATGGCAGGAATGTGAAAGAAGACAGCTACGAAGCAGCAAGGGTATACCATTCATTAAAAGCCAAGTGGGAAGGTAAAGAAGTGAATGAAGCCAAGTTGAGTAAAGAGGATAAGGCAGAATATGCCATGTTTAAAAAGGCGCAGGATAAAATTGTGGGTGATGCCAGTGGTGGTGGTTTGGATATCATTCTGTATAAAAGTATTCAAACCAATTTAACCCAAAGCGACAGTATTTTAAAAATCGCCATGGCTAAACAAGTGTATTCCGGTAAAGAACTGGATGCTTTTGCAGGTAAAACTGCTGATGAAAAAAAGGCAAAATCAATCCTGTTGGATGCGATGAAACGTAATGATGCGCTGGATCAGAGCAATAAAGATTTTTTAGATGGCCTGGCAGAATTCATTACGGGTGAAGAACGCAAGCAGGAAGCTAAAAATACTCCACCAAAGGCCATCAGGAAAGAGATCGTAGGTGATGATGAAACGAATATCAATGACCGTTATTATGGTAATAATGATATCATGGCCGGCACACCGATGCACGGCACACACTGCTCAGGTATCATTGCTGCCATGCGCAATAATGGCAAGGGTATGGATGGCATTGCAGATAATGTACGGATCATGATGGTACGTGCGGTACCTGATGGCGATGAGCATGACAAGGATATCGCCAATGCGATACGTTATGCAGTGGATAACGGCGCCCAGGTAATCAGTATGAGCTTTGGCAAAGATTTTTCGCCACAAAAACAATGGGTGGATGATGCATTCCGCTATGCAGAAAGTAAAAATGTATTATTGGTGCACGCAGCGGGTAATGATTCCAAAGATATAGATACGGCTGATAATTTTCCTAATCCCGTTTTCATAGATGGTAAAGGAAGGGCTGGCAATGTTATTACTGTTGGTGCCAGCGCAGGCAATGATCCAAAAAAGGGCGGCTTAACCGCTTCATTCAGTAATTATGGTAAGAAAGAAGTGGATGTTTTTTCTCCCGGCCTGCAAATTTATTCCACGCTTCCGGGTGGCAATAATTATGGAAACCTCAGTGGCACCAGTATGGCATGCCCGCTGGTTGCAGGTATTGCCGCTTTAACATTGGAGTACTTCCCCACCCTTTCTGCAAAACAATTAAAATATGTTATTGAAAAATCAGTAAGGCTGCCTGATAGTAAAGTAAAACTGCCGGGGTCGGATGAAATGGTAAACCTCAGTGATATTTCAAAGACCGGTGGTATTGTAAATGCTTATGAAGCATTGAAACTGGCAAGCACGCTAAAAGGAGAAAGAAAAGAAGTAAAGGAAGTATTGCCAAAGCCCAAAATGGTTACAAGTAAAAAAGGATAAGAGAAAGCAGTTGGTAGTCGGTAGTTGGTAGTCGGAGACTTTCGACTACCGACTACTGACTACTGACTATCGACTACTGACTATCGACTACTGACTACCGACTACCGACTACCAACTACAAACTAACCCACATGCCAAAACCATCCCCCACCAGCTATCCCGGCTATTTTCAGCGTTATATCGACCAGGTACCGGAACAGGACCTGGCAACTGCCTTCAGGAACCAGCTTCCCGTGATCAATAATTTTCTTCCTTCCATCAGTGAAGAAAAATCCATGTATGCATACGAACCCGGTAAATGGACCATGAAGGAAATATTACAGCATATTATCGACACGGAAAGGATATTCAATTACCGTGCTTTGTGCTTTGCAAGAAAAGAAACCGCCTCATTGCCAGGCTTTGAAGAAAATAATTATGCTGCCAATTCAAATGCCAACAGCAGGTCATGGCAAAGCCTTATCAATGAATTTGCTGCCGTGCGCCGTGCTACTGAATTAATGTTCAGCACTTTTACGGATGAAGCATTGGCCACCAGTGGAACAGCCAACAATAATCCCACTACCGTGGCAAGTATCGGTTTTATTTCACTGGGGCATTTTTATCATCATAAAAAAGTGATGGAAGAGAGGTATTTGTAATTCAGGATACTGGATACTTGATACTGGATACTGGATGGACTCTACAGTCTTGAAAAGATCTTCAATAATTGAACTCTATCCAGCATCCCGTATCCAGCATCTGATTACAAAAAAACCGTCCCAGTTTTGAGACGGCTTTCTTTTTATATACACTTCTTCCATTAATTATTCTTCGCTGTAGTGCTTTGAATGATCATGCTGTTGAGCACTTTCACCGTTTCATCAATATAGATATCATTGCTTACTCTTTTAAGCCATTGGGTATTTTTTTCAACTTTTTCTTTTGCTGCATTAATGGCCATGGTATCAGCGGGGATATTTTTAACTTTCATCTCTTTGCTTAACTTACTCAGGTCTTCCAGTTCTTTGTCGGTGGCTTTCAACTCTTTTTGTTCTTCCTTATATTTAACTATGTTCAGGGAATATTGTTTGTTGCTGTACTTTTCGAGCCAGTCAATATTCGTTTTCATCTTACTGAAAGTGGCGTTCTTCTTCAGGTCTTCATTTACAGAATTTATCACTACGTCATTGCTGTAGCTGCTCGTCCAGGTTTTGTAATCAGCCTTTGCGATCTCATCCCATGGCAATGCAGAAGGATTATCTTTTTCACGAAACTTCAAATATTCAAACCTGTCGGGCAAGATCACATCGGGTATCACTCCTTTCAATTGTGTGGCGCCACCACTGATACGATAAAATTTCTGGAGGGTTAATTTTATACTGCCCAGGTCTTCCGGGTTTTTAGTGGGAATAATGGGATTGTCGCTTTCAGGGTTTAAAGGAATATTGCGCTGCACGGTGCCTTTACCGTAAGTAGATGTACTTCCCACGATGATACCTCTTTTATAATCCTGTATAGCCGCTGCAAATATTTCAGAAGCGCTGGCACTGAATTCATCCACCATTACGGTCAACGGGCCGCTGTATGCTATACTCTTGTCCTTGTCTTTCCACTGGTAGGGTTTGTCTTCCCTTCCTTTAACGATACATATTGGCCCATCTTCAATGAACAAACCCGCCATCTTCACTACTTCCGGCAGCGAACCGCCGCCATTCCCGCGCAGGTCAATAATGATCCCTTCTACATTTTCGGCTTTTAGTTTCTGCAATTCTTTGGCCACATCTTCAGAACATTTTGCACCATTGGGGTCATCGAAATTGATATAAAACTCCGGTAAATAAATATAGCCTATTTTATGATCGCCGTTAATGATAGCGCTTTTAGCAAACGTATCATCTAATTTTATTTCATCCCGCATCAAAGAAATAACTTTTACAGATCCGTCAATTCTCTTTATGGTAAGGCGCACTTCGGAGCCCTTGGTTGCACCACGGATCAGTTTTACTGCATCACTCACTGCATAACCGGTTACATCTACCGGCTCCGCTTTGCCCTCTGCAATTTTTATTATTTCATCATCTACCCTTACGTCGCCGCTTTTCCAGGCCGGCATCCCGGTGATCAAACTCGCAATTTTTATTTTCCCATCATCTTCTTTCAGTTGTGCGCCAATGCCAAAAAAGGTTCCCGACATTGATTCATCGAATGACCTTTTGTCAACCGGGGGTAGATAACTGGTATGCGGATCCATCAGGCCGGTGATCACATTCACAAAAGTGCTGAAGTTTTCATCCATGGTCTCATGTGTTTTTTTGGTAGTAAAAAAACGATCGATCTGTTTTCTTACGGCCTCCCTGGCTTCCCTTTCCAATGTGGTATCGGGTTTTGATACAAATTCCTTTTTGTCTTTATTCTTTTCCCTGTCGTTCTGCATATCCACGTACTTGCTCAAAGTGAGAAATTTCAGTCGCTTTCTCCAGTTTTCTTTGCGTTCTGCTTCAGAGCCGGGGAAACTCAGTTTATCCTGCTCCAGTTCCACATTCTCATCCTTTGCAAAATCAAAAGGTTTTGCAAGCAGATCAGTGTACAGCAGGGAGGTCTCATTCAGCCTTTTCAGGTACAGGTCATTGATAGTAAAGAAAGATTCCAGCTCAGCACCATGAATTTCATCATCGATCTTGTTCTCATATTTTTTGAAGCCATCAATATCGCTTTTCAAAAAAATATTCCTGTCATCATCCAGCTCTTCGGTAAATTTTTTCAACACTGATTTAGAAAATGCATCATCGATCTTCTTAGGACTGTAATGTCCCTGTTCCAATAACATTCCCACGTTACGAAGTACTTTTGTGTACTTCAACTTTGGATTATCATCTTCTGATTTGCCCTGGCTTTGAAATGCAAGGAAGAGGCTGGCCCCGGTAAGCACCAGTACAACCGGTATAAATTTTTTACTCATCATAAATTGTGCAATTTTTTGCATAAAGCGAAATTAACGTAAAAGCCGTTTGTTTTATTTATTGATAACGCTTCAAGTGGACTAATGTTTTGTTAAACAGCTTTTTCGGGAAATAACCGTGATGAATGGTAGCAAATAGGATACCTAAATGAAAAAACCGGTCATTTTCTGCAAACGGATCGCAACGGGTATCTCTATAAAATTACTTCCACCGCAGAGAACATGAGAGACGAGAGCTTACGCAGAGTTTTCTCGCGTAAACCCTGCCTTTGCCGGCAGGCAGGTCTGCTTCTCCTGTTCTCTGCTGTACACTTTTAAATATCCTTACAGAAAGAATTAAAATGTGAAAAAAAGTTGGATATTTCTATCTTTATTACCTAAACTTTCTACTCATGACTAAAACTATCACCAAGTATTCAATCAATGTACTTGCTGCAGCTAGCACGGGGCTGCAGGCTCAGATCCTGTTTGCTAACGACACAGCCTTCTTCGTTGGCAGGATAGATTTTTATAAGGATGGCACTTTGCCCAACTCCTATTTGTGGCATCCTAATAACGCTAACGACGAAGGCCAAACCTATCTTGTATTTTCAATGTGGGATTCTAAATTTGCTGAAGTTGTGGACCTGCTTCGCAATGAAGGCCCGTGGACCATGCAATTGTGGCCATCAACACCTGCACCATTTAGCGGCGCCACTACTCAGGGATATGGAGGAGCGCTAAATTCAACGAATGAAAAGATCGGTGAAGGTGATTTTGATTTCAGGCAGCTTCATCCATAGTATACCGGTAACACAATATTTTCGAACAAGCATCCCTGTAAACGAAGATCCCCGCAACTATTGCAGGGATCTTTTTTGGGTAACCAAGGGGGCTCGAACCCCCGACCCTCAGAATCACAATCTGATGCTCTAACCAACTGAGCTATGGCTACCGTTTTAAAAGGAAGCAAAAATAAAGAAAAACACCTCTTATTCAAAATTACATTTTGAAGGGCAGTGGCGATCGCTTACTTTGCAGCCCCAAAAAGCGTTTCATGCACTGGACACAAATCATCATCATTCTTCTCTTATCAACTTTTACCGGCTGGATAATTATATGGGTTGCTGTAAAACTATTGTTTCGTCCCCGCAGGCCGGTGAAAATTTTTGGTGCCACACTGCAGGGAATTTTTCCTAAGAACCAACCCCTGATCGCAGATAAACTTGGCCTTGTGGCAAAGGAACTGTTATCCTTTGCTGAAATTGAAGAAAAAGTAACCAGCCCCGGCAATATTGAGAAATTAAAGCCCGAGATCGAAAAACACATAGATACATTTTTACGTGAAAAATTAAAAGAAACTTTTCCCATGCTTTCCGTCTTCATCGGTGAAAAAACCATTAACCAGTTAAAAGCCGCTTTCTTAATGGAATTGGAAAGCCTTTTCCCGGCATTGATGAAAAGTTATATGAACAAACTGGAACAGGATATTGATATTGAAAAAATCGTAAGGGAAAAAGTTGCCGGTTTTTCTTCTGCTAAATTAGAAGAAATGCTTGACCAGGTCACCAAAAAAGAATTTAGATCCCTGGAAATATTTGGCGCGGTATTTGGCTTTTGCATCGGGTTGATACAAGTGCTGTTGCTGGGGATAATAAATTAGAAACTGGATGCTGGATACTTGATTCTAGATCAGAGTCTACGAATTAGCTGGTTTTAACTAAATGGGAAGAGATATAACCTTCAAAACCTTAAAAGATATCCGATAATTGAACTCTATCCAGAATCAAGTATCCAGTATCAAGAATCATTCTCTTAACATTTCATTAATAACCCTAACGGTTCCCCATGCTATACAGCCACTCATCATCTAAATGTATATTATTTGGCATTTCTGGTTGAAATTTGCGAAACTTTTGAGATAAAAAACTAAAATCATACATTAATGTTTACAAAAAAATTGGTCGCTGTTGTAATTATAGGAATGCTTTTATCACTGAATGCAGCAGCGCAAATGCCCGGATCAGGCAAAGGCCAGATGAATGGACAGAGCATGAACCTCGGGCATTTTTATGGCAAGCTCATTGAAGCATTCAATAATAAACCACTTGAAGCCGCATCGGTGCAATTGATCCAAAGTAAATTTGATACAGTGAGTAAAAAAAGAAAAGACGTGATCATCGGCGGAATGCTGACCAATAAAAAAGGAGAGTTCAGTATGGAAAACCTCCCGATCATGGGCACATTCAAATTAAAGATCACGGCCATCGGTTTTAAAACAATAGAACAAAAAGTAAATTTTGACCTGAACATGGCAGCTGCAAAAAACGGTGACTTTAGCAGTATGTTAAGCGGTGTGGACAAAGACCTTGGCAATATCAAAATGGAAACCGATGCCCTGCAATTACAAAATGTAACGGTAACAGCCTCTGCGCCACTGATGGAAATGAAGATAGACCGTAAGGTTTTTAATGTGGAAAAAAATCTTTCCAGTGTAGGCGGCACAGCCGTAGACGTGATGAAAAATGTTCCTTCGGTAAATGTTGATATCGACGGCAATATTACCTTACGAAATGCCGCCCCACAAATATTCGTAGACGGCAGGCCCACGACAATGACACTTGACCAGATACCTGCTGATGCCATCGCCTCGGTAGAGATCATCACCAACCCTTCTGCGAAATTTGATGCCAGTGGAGGCGGTGCCGGGATTGTAAATATTGTACTGAAGAAAAACCGCAAGGCAGGCTATAACGGTAACGTACGCGCAGGCATTGACTATAGGGGAAAACCCAGTCTTGGCGGAGATTTTAACGTAAAACAGGGTAAGGTGAATTTTTTTGCAAGTACACAAATGGGTGTACGGAAATCTATCAGTACGGTAAGTACCACCCAAACTACTTTTTTAACCAATGGCATAGCACATTCATCTCAAAATAACGGGCCCGTAAATAATGGTTTTTTTGCATTTGGCAGAATGGGTATGGATTATTTTATTGATAACAGGAATACCATTACCATTGGCGGCAATATCGTAAGGGGCAGGTTTAAAACAGATGATATCATTAATATTGCCAGGGATACCGTAAATATTCCCACTCCCGTTACTGACAATGGTTATCGCAGCAGCAATACCATATTTAATTTTCATAACTATGGCTCCATGCTAAGCTTTAAACACAATTTTGCCAAGGCCAATAAAGAATGGACGGCCGACGCAAATTACAACTACAGTAAAAATGATAACAATGCAGATATTAAGTCGCAATATTTTTACTCTTCCAACAATCCTAAAACACCATTGATAGTTGAACAAACACTTGGAGCAGGCGTATCCAAATTTATAACGGTGCAAACAGATTTTGTGGACCCGATCACAGATAAGAAGAAATTGGAAATGGGTATAAGAAGCGCTTTCAGGGATTACAGCAGTTTTAATAATAATATTGTTGTTTCGCCCTACCCTTCTGTTATTACTACCAATTACCAGTTTAACGATGCGGTGTATGCCGGGTATGCCACTTTTTCACAACAACTGAAAAAATTCACCTACCAGTTGGGCCTACGCGCAGAAAGCTCCAATTACAAGGGTGAATTGCTCACTACCGGCAAGAAGTTTTCAACGAATTACCCGTTGAGTTTATTCCCCAGTACTTTTTTTACCTATAAACTCACAGATAAACAGGATCTGCAACTGAACTATTCCAGGAAAATCAACAGGCCCAACTTCTTTCAATTATTGCCTTACCTGGATAATAGTGATCCGCTTAATCTTTCAAAAGGAAATCCTGACCTCAAGCCTGAGTTTACAAATCTTATTGAACTCGCTTATCAAAAACAATATGGAAAATCAAATACCTTCCTGGCAACGGCTTACCTGCGCAATACCAATGATCTGATTTCCCGCTATCAATATAAAGACACCAATTCAGTGGCAGCCCCTAATGGCGACAGTGTGCTGATCAACTCTTATATAAATGCCAATACAAGTTATACTTACGGGCTGGAATTGATAGGCAAGAATAAGGTGAACGCCTGGTGGGATGTTACGGCAAACCTGAACCTCTTTCACGCCACACTGAATGCAGGTACAATAACACAGGGTGTAAGCAGCAACCAGTTTAGCTGGTTTGGAAAATTGAATAATAATTTTAAATTACCGAAAAATTATTCCCTGCAGCTTACCGGCGATTACCAGGCAAAAACCATCCTTCCGCCAAGCAGCAGCGGAGGCAGCGGAGGACGCGGTGGTTTTATGGGTGGAGGTTTTGGCCAGACCATCGGTGCCCAGGGTTATACTAAACCCTTTTATGGGGTTGATATCGCAATTAAAAAGGAATTCCTGAAAAATAAAGCAGCTTCACTTACACTTCAATTCAGCGATATATTCAGGACCAGGCATTTCGAATCACATTCTGAGTCGCAATATTTTATACAGGATAATGAACGCACCAGGGACCCGCAAATGGTACGTTTGAATTTCAACTGGCGCTTCGGAAAAATTGATGTATCCCTGTTCAAAAGAAAAAATATCAAAGGAGAAATGGAGAACATGCAAAATTCACAACAGGGAATGGGGCAGTAAGCAGGAGCAATAGGCAATAGGCAATGGGCAATGGGCAATTGACAGTTTTATCGCGGTCGTTTGTCAATTGCCCATTGAATATTGCCTATTCTTCTTTAATTTGCTATACAAATTTTATAAATGAAGCAATTCAATTTTAAGAAGTTATTGCCGCATGTTATCGCCATCGCGATATTTTTAATAGTGGCCGTTATTTATTGCAAACCCGCTCTGGAATCGGATACAGTATTGCAACAGGGTGATATATCTGGTTGGGAAGGTATGAGCCACCAGTCTTTTCAATACAAGGAAGCGAATGGACAATTCCCGTTATGGTCAACCAATATGTTCAGCGGCATGCCGGCTTTCCAGATCGCGTTGCGAGGAGATACCTGGAACCCCCTTAGTTTATTTAACAGTATTTTCAACGCCGGGCTTCCCAGTCCCATCAACTTTTTTTTCCTTGCCTGTATCTCATTTTATTTTTTGTGCCAATGCCTTCGCCTAAGGCCATGGGCCTCAATTTTGGGCGCGTTGGCTTTTGCATATTGTACTTTCGATCCAATTATCATAACGGCCGGCCACAACACAGAGATGGCTGCCCTGGCTTATGCACCCGCATTACTTGGTGCTGTCATTCTTCTTTTTGATGGAAAATATATCAGTGGTTTTGTATTAACGGCGCTGCTGGCGGGACTAGAGTTTTTGCAAAATCATCAGCAAATAAGTTATTATCTTTTTTTGGCAATGGGTTTCATGGGTGTTGCATATATCATCAGGTGGATCAAAGCAGGTCAAATGATGCACATGATCAAAGCGATCTCACTTGCCATAGTCGGAATTGTGCTGGGCATAATGCTCAATGCGAACAACCTCTATCCTATCTATGATTTTTCAAAAGAGTCCAAACGAGCCGGACAACTCGTTATGGACAATGGAAATAAAAAAGATGCAGTTTCGGGTGGTAAGACATCGGGGCTCTCCAAAGATTACGCATTCATGTGGAGCTACGGAAAAACAGAAAGTCTTAGTCTTATGTTTCCCGGCGTTAAAGGATATGGACTGTACGCGGCGAAAAGAGACGGTGAGCAATATATTTTTCCAAAACTGGATGAGGATTCACATGTTGCAAAATATTTGTCAGAAAAACTTAATGTGCCCGATGACCAGGCCGCCAATTTTGCGTTGCAATCGAGCAGCGATCTTTACTGGGGCGATCAGCCATTCACCAGTGGCCCGGTATATCTTGGAGCGATCATCTGTTTTCTTTTCATTTTCGGTATGTTTTACCTCGATGGGAAACATAAATGGTGGCTAATGGCTGCGTCGGTCTTTGGTATTGCGCTGGCATGGGGAAACAACTTTCCCGCTTTCAATTATTTCCTGTTCGATCACATGCCTTTATACAATAAGTTCAGAGTACCCACAGTGGCAATGGTGATACCTCAATTATTGTTCCCGATCATTGCTGCGCTTTCTATCGATAAACTAATCGGCAACGCCGACGCAGGGGGATGGAAAAAATTTCGTAGCGCCACTATCACTACCACTGCAGTTTTTGTAATAGCTGCCGGTATTTATTTCAGTAGTGATTTCAGCAAGGAAAGTAAGGAGAGAACAAAGGCTTTCAATGAGGTTATTGCAAACAGCGGCTCAGGTAATATGCAAGCAAGGATGGATTCGGTGAATCAAAAAATTCAGCCCGAAACGGATAACCAGCTATATGAGAATATGGTCATGAATTTACGTGGTGCGGATGACAGCCAGCAAAAGGCAAGAGGTATGGTCAGTGCGATACGCAAGGACAGGGCTTCATTATTTGCCGGCAGCCTGCTACGCTCCTTTTTGTTTATATTGGTGGCGGTCGTATTGATCAGTCTTTACCTGAAAAATAAAATAAAATCGTGGATGCTTATTGCCGGTATCACTCTTGCTTCGGCAATAGATCTGTTAGCGGTAGATGTCAATTACCTCAATGAAAAAAGTTTCGACAGCAAAGACAAATACGAGGAAGCCGAACATCCTTTATCTGAGGCTGATAAAACGATCATGAAAGACACTGATCCCAACTACAGGGTTTTCAATCTTTCAAGTGGAGATCCTTTCCAGGAATCAAAAACATCTTATTATCATAAATCCATTGGGGGTTATCATCCGGCCAAACTTGGTATCTACGATGACCTGACTTTTTATCAAATGTCCGGATCTCCTAACCGGGCTGTTCTCGACATGCTTAACACAAAGTACATTATTCAGTCGCCGGGACGCCAGGCACAGCCAGTAGCCGTCCCCAATCCGGATGCATTGGGCAATTGCTGGTTTATAAAGGCAGTAAGTTTTGTGAACGGCCCTATTGCCGAAATGAGGGCATTGGATAATTTCAATCCGCGTGATACAGCTTTCGTTGATGAGAAATTCAAAGATCTCGTTACCGCCTACACGCCTGGAGATAGCACATCCAATATTAAACAAACAGCATTTGACAATGATGCCATCTCGTACGAATCCAATTCAACTAGCAACCATGTAGCTGTCTTCAGCGAAATATATTATAAAGATTGGAAAGCATATATAGACGGTAAGCCGGCTGATTATTTTAAAGCGAATTACGTATTGAGGGCCATGGTTGTACCTGCGGGAAAACACACCATTGATTTTAAGTTTGAGCCAAAAGCATTTTTTACCGGCAGAATGATCACCATAGTATCAAGCTGGATCCTTTCACTGATCCTGTTGGCATATATTGGCTGGCTGGCGTGGCCATTGTTCAGCAGGCGAAATAAAGCCCAGGAGTGATGACGGTTTAAGGGTTTAAGGGTCGGAAAAAGAACTCTTGAATTTGCATTGTGCTTATACCCATTAAACGTTAAACCTTTAAACCCATACATGCCCACTAAAGAAATCAATATAGCTTCGCTGGCTTCCTACCAGATTTATCCGGCAAAAATGGGAGGTCAAAAAGGCATTGCTCTTTTTTATGAATACCTGGCAACGCTCACACCCGTGACTATTTTTTGCACGTCCAACAATACTGCTGATGAGATCAAAGAAAAAATAAAACTCCTTCCGGTTCTCGGCAAATCAAAGTTTAGATACATTAATCCAATGCTTTTTTTTTCGTTGAGGAGATATCTCAGGAAGAATAATATCACGCATCTTATATTGGAACATCCGTATTACGGTTGGCTTGGGGTGATGTTGAAATGGTTCGCCCCGGTAAAACTCATCATCCACTCACACAATATAGAAGCATTGCGTTTTAAAAGCACGGGCAAATGGTGGTGGGGCATATTGTGGCATTATGAAAAATTAACGCATAGAAAGGCCCACCTGAGTTTTTTTATCCAGGATGATGACAGGAATTATGGAATTAAAAAATTCGGGCTTGACCCGGATAAATGTATAACGATAACCTATGGATGTGAAATGACCCATCCGCCTGCTGCGGAAGATAAGCGTATGGCCAGGAGCAGCATTTGCAATAATTATGCGATCGCTCCCGAAAAGACGATCATTCTCTTTAACGGCACACTCGATTATAAACCTAACCGCGATGCGTTGGATAGTATCCTGAAAAAAATAAATCCGCTTTTACTGGCAAATAAAAATTTCGGTTATGCGATCATTATTTGCGGTAATAAACTGCCTGCGGCGTATAACAAGCTGGATAAGTATAGAGATAAAAATATCATTTTTGCAGGCTTCGTGGATGACATCACTGTTTTTTTTAAAGGCGCTGATATTTTCATTAACCCGGTAACCGATGGCGGCGGGATCAAAACAAAAGTGGTGGAAGCCCTGGGCTATGATCTTTCGGTAGTGAGTACACGAAGCGGTGCCATTGGTATTCCCCCGGGGGTAACCGGCGAAAAGATGGTCACCTGTACTGACGATGACTGGGAAGACTTTGCTTTTCAAATCACCACAATACAAAAAGACATGTCCATACCAAAGAACTTTTTTGATCATTTTTACTGGGGTAATATAGCAGCAAAGGCCCTGGAAGCAATAGAACAAATTATCCCATCATAAAACCTTATAGAAATACCGTCTTCCCCTGATCATTTTTCCGGAGTAATACAGTAAATGAAAAATGTTTTTACAAAAACCCCACCACTGTGTAAAAGAATAGGCTCTTTTGTTTTGCCTTAATATGGTATCCAGCAAAACACCGATAAAGAAAAACGGCATCGTAAAAAAATAAACAGCCATGTCAAAAAAGAACCATCCCAAACCAAATTGTTTTCTGATCCGCAAAAAATTAGATACCATTATTTGCAAACCTTTACGGCTGTACAGATCAAAATACCCCTTGCTACTTTTCCCAAATGCAGTTTCCGCAGATTCTCCCTGCAAATGGATCACATGAAGGTCACCATAAATACAAAGTCCACCTGTCTTTTTTAAACGATAGCACCATTCGGCTTCTTCGGCATAGAGGAAAAAATCTTCATCCAGTAACCCGGCTTTTTCCACCGCATTTTTTTTGACCATTAAAAATGCCCCGTTTATCCAGTCCACTTCCACGATACCTTTTGCCTCCGGAACATTCGGTTTTTTTGCTTTAAATAAAACGATTGCCATCCATCTTAATATTTTTCCAACATAAGGCAGCGGAAGCAGGTAATTCAATCCTCCTTTCATGGCATAATTACCGGATATTTGGGGCGACCTGTCGGGGTTTAATAATTGAACACCACATGCTGTATACGCGGAAGATAAAAAATCCATTGTACAAACAGTTATCGCTTCATCTTCTACGATCGTATCAGAATTCAGCAATAAAACCGCTTCCCCTTTTGATCGTCTGATGCCTTCGTTATTGGCTCTTGCAAATCCCGCATTATAATTCATCCGGATAAACTGCACGTCCGGAAAATCTTTCCTTATGATCAATTCCGTATCATCGCCGGAATCATTATCTACTACGATCACTTCAAATTCAATCCCGCTTGTATTCTCAAATACGCTTTTTAAACAGGCATTAACCAGCAAGGGTGTCTTATAATTAACTATAATAATGGAAAGATTCATATTTTGCAAATCAACATAACTCAAACTTAAAGTTTTAATACTATTTTTGTGCCCTTTAGAAAAAGAAAATAATGAAAACAGCTTTAATAACGGGAATTACCGGCCAGGACGGTGCTTTTCTTGCAGAACTACTATTAAAAAAGGGATATAATGTTCATGGGATAAAACGCAGGAGTTCTTTAATGAACACCGACAGGATCGATCATTTATTTTTTGATAAGGCGCTTGCTGAACGTTTTCACCTCCATTATGGTGATCTTACAGACTCTTCCAACCTGCTTCGTATCATCCAGCAAACCCAGCCTGATGAGATTTATAACCTCGCAGCGCAAAGCCATGTGCAGGTTAGTTTTGAAACCCCCGAATACACTGCAAATTCAGACGGAATGGGTGTTTTACGGATACTGGAAGCCATCCGGATATTGGGCCTGGAAAAGAAAACAAGGTTTTACCAGGCATCTACGTCCGAAATGTATGGTAAGGTGCAGGAGATCCCTCAAACAGAATCAACACCCTTCTACCCCCGATCGCCTTACGGTGTGGCTAAATTATATGGCTACTGGATAACCATCAACTACCGCGAAGCCTATGGGATCTATGCGGTAAACGGAATTTTGTTTAACCACGAAAGCCCCGTAAGAGGGGAAAGTTTTGTTACAAGAAAGATCACCATCGGGGTTGCGCAAATTGCGATGGGAAATGACGAAATATTATTACTTGGAAACCTTGATGCCAAAAGGGATTGGGGGCATGCTAAAGATTATGTGGAAGGGATGTGGTTAATGATGCAGCCCGATGAACCGGAAGATTATGTGTTGGCTACAGGAATAACTACTTCCGTGAGGGATTTTGTGAAAATGGCATTTTCGCACGCAGGCATAACATTAAGATTTGAAGGCGAAGGCGAAAATGAAAAGGCATTTGTTGTAAACTGTGCTAACCCGTTATATCAGTTACCCGCAGGCAGGCAGGTTGTGGGAATTCATCCACGCTATTTCCGTCCGGCAGAAGTAGACCTGCTGATCGGTGATGCTACAAAAGCGAAAACAAAACTGGGATGGCAACCAAAATATGACCTGGAAATGCTGGTAAAGGAAATGATGGAAGAAGAATTGAAATACCAGGCGAAAATTTAAATGTTGAATTTTAAATGTTGAATGTAAAATGTAAAGGTTGAAAGCTGCTCCACTTTTACATTTTACATTTATTGTTCTTCATTTTACATTCTGTAAATCCGCTTTCTCCAAATATTCCCTATCAGTTTGAAAGGAAAAGTTACGATCCCCAGCAATAATTGCTTAAAGAATGACCACCGCCTTCCATACATAGCCATATTGATAAGGCAATGCCTGGCGATTGCACCAAACTGCAGGTAACAAAGTAAATTATACACGATGATACGTGTGGTATTGAATTGTACAGGTAACACTTCATTAAATTGCTTCTTTGCTTCGGCAAAATTATTTTCCTGTATAGTGCGGATGCATTGATATACCGTTTCTTCATTGATATGCGTGATCTCCATAAGTTGGGTAGCGTCAATACCATACCGTGCAAAGTCAACAGACGGTGCATTTAAAAAAACGGCAGTTGGGTTAAGGAGTTGAACCATGGGTAATTGTTTTGCCGAACTGCAGGTACTGATCCAGGTTATACCACTGCTGCAGCCGATCAATAAGTTACAGTAATGTGTAAGCGCTGCATTTTCCCGGAGGGACAACACACTGGCGTCGATAATTTTTTCGGTGGAGCTGAACCGGGTGGCAGAAGAAAGGATGATCGCTGTGGAAGGCAGTTGGATAATACGTTGCGCCAGTTGCATCACAAAATCAACATGCAGTACTGATTGACCGCTTTGCGGTGCATATTCCCAAAGGATAATATTTTTAAAACTGCTTAATTTATTTTTTCCGGCGAAATTGGCTACATTATTTTTTTCTTCGCTGCTTAATTCCAGCACAGGCTGCACCGGTACCGTTATTGGATTTGGATAAGCGCTGAAGATCATGCCCCGTATGGTTCCGTCATAATTGGCCAGGTTGCTGTCCATATTTTGCGTAATGAATACTTCATCCCAGGTTCCCGCTTTTTTTTCTTTATAAAATTTCTGCCTTAATTTCCTGAATGCCGTCACGTCATCTTTCTTTACTTCATGTACAATCACAACATTATCAACAAATGGATTTCCGGCAATAATATCGCGGCAAAAATCCGCAATGGCCCAGGTGAGGGCACAACCGGGGAAGTCGTGTTTTACCTGGCGGGCAACGGCTGTGGCATATAAACAATCACCGTTGGAATACAATTGAACCAATAATATTTTTTTGGGAGATTCCATTTAGTTTTCCTTCATCAGCATTTTAGCCAGTTCATGGAAAGATATTTCGGGTTCCCACCCCAAAGAAAAGATCAGTGAGGGATCGCTCACCAGGTGCTGGTATGCTGGTTTAAAGTTTTCGTCTTTCACTACATAGTCCCGCCAGTCCTTACCAATAAAAGAAAAACATTCCTGTAACCAGTCTTCAATGGAATAACCCTTGCCTGACCCGATATTGGCTTCAAAAATGGTATCCTGTTGCAGCAGCATTAAAACCGCTTTTACCACATCGCCGGCAAATGTCCATTCCTTGATCGTACTTGTATCACCGATGAGTAATTTTTCATCACTTCCTTTAGCGATACGTTTGGCTGCATCAGATATTTTTTTGCACATATGCCTTTCCGTTCGTTGAGGGCTGTCGTGGTTAAAGAAATAACCCACATAGGCTTTAATACCCAGACTCCTGTAATACCTGGCTGCATATACAGACTGGATGCGGCTTACAGAATAAGCATCTCTTGCTTCAAAAGGATCGGTTTCCTTTATCGGCCTTCCCTCATTCTTAAATTGTAATCCACTTCCCGAAATAAATACTTTGGTATGTGGCGAGCTATTTTTTACAGCTTCCAGTATATTCAAAGTGCCGGTGCTGATGCTGGCGTGGTTTTCAAAAAGCGTTTCGTGCCTGGTGGTGGAATTGGCCGCAAAATGAAAGATATAAGCGGGCTGATGTGTTTTTATAAGTTCAAATACCTGTGCATGATCAGTAATATCTGTGTGGAGGAAATCTCCGGATCTTGACACAGCTATCACCTCACAACCCTGCTGTTGCAATAATTGCGTCAGGTAAAAACTATCCTGCCCTGCGGCACCAAAAATTACAACGGTCATTTTTTAAAAATGTCTTTTTTACAAAAAATAGTGTTTACCCTCGTGTCTGCATACACTTCATAATTTTTTTTTCGCATCAACTCTTCAATTTCTGTGATCTTAAAACTTTCCTGGTTCTCATCATAAGCTAATGTTTCCACACAGATCACTTCAGGTTGATATTTACTGAAATCCATACTCATCAATATTTCCGTGTCAAGGCCCTCCACATCAATTGACATCAGGTTGGGCGCAGCAAGAGGAAAATATTTTTCAAGTATTGTATTTACGGGGATCAGGGGAATTTTAATAACTTTTTCAACCGGTATTTTGCCAAGCCCCTTCATTCCGATAAGTTCCCAATGCTTTGCTTCTTTTTCAGAAAACGTACTTAATCCATTTGCATAATCCGGAAAAACATAAAAGTCGGCTTCTGCCATTTCAGTTAAACCAATTCCTGCATTGATCACAGTATCTTTTGGCCTGGCGGATATTAATTTCCGGAATAAATAGGGATTGGGCTCTACCAACACCCCGCGGGAACCACGCTGATAAAAAAGATAGGTATTGCTGATAAACCTGGCTTCATTTGCACCAATATCAAGATAAGTAGGTTTTTGAATTCCCAACTGGTAAAACAAATGCCCCATGATCAGGTCTTCACCTAACTGGGCATAACTGTTTTGCATGTCCGGCATCAGGTACTTTGTAATAAACCTCCTAAATGATCTCATGCGGGCGCTTTAAAGGATTGGCTTTATTGAATATATTGAAATTAAGCTTTTTCAGTCTACGTGTATATTTCTTCCATCTCGCATTTACGGTATCCATGAAATTATAATTTTTCAGCGGTAAAATAAATTTACCGGAAACAAATTTGGCTTCTTCATTGATCTTTGCCAGGTTGTTCCGGATGATATCATCAAATTGCCTGGCAAATTTTTCCGGTGACCAATCATCCTGCATTTTTTTTAAAATGGGGATTGATTTATCAATCGCATCCTGCAGGCTGAAAACCGGGTAAGCGGGTAAATATGCGGTAATATGCCTGAATGTATCATTATCCGAAACAGATAAAGGCCGTCCGCTCACGATGGCCTGGTCTGTTGTTGCCGCGAGGCCGGGCATATTCCTGTCGTATAAAAAACAATTCAATGTATTGGATGCACACCATCGTATCAATGCTTCCTTGCTCATGAAATCATGCGTAACCTCTACCTGGATGCCGGGTTTAGCCCTTTGCTTACATATATCGCCAAGGAAAGCAGCATATTCTTTTGAATTGGGAACAAAATCTCCGTAAGGAATATTGATTCTTATGATCGCCTTATCAAATTCCTTATTCACTGCATCAACTACATGCTGAAACCCCTTTCCTTTTGTAGCAAAACCAAAACTCCCGATCACCGGTATTTCATTTTTTAATTCGGGCAAAATGAAATTTACTTTATCCAATGGCCTTGGAAATGAATATACATTTTTCTGAGCTGATCGTAACGTGGGATCCAGTGCACAATAAAAACTGAAATCTTTTGAGGGACACATTACAAAAGGGTCTCCGGGAGCCACTTCCAGTATGATTGTACCCACAAAACCCAATTGCCTTTTTAAATGTTTTGTATCCAGCCATTTCATGGTAGCCGGATGATAATTAAAAAGATAAAAATCATAACCCGTTGATATTTCCCGGTTCGTTACATCGATTTCGCAATAATCCAGTGCAATTTTATCCGACAGCAGCAGGCATTGGTATACCATATACCCCGATTCAAAAATACTGTCCCTGGCATTTTTGTTATTGATGAATAATCCTCTTTTCACGACAATATTTTAATAACCGGTATTAAAGAAGTGAGATTAAATTTAAAATTATTTTTTATATATGTCAATTACCGGAACAGGGAAGATGAAACCAGTTCCTTTTTCCAATGCTTCTTTTTCCCTTTCAATAAATTCTTCTTTGAAATGCCAGGGCAACACCAGATAATAATCGGGATTCATGGCCCTGCTCTCTTCTTCACTGATGATGGGAATATTGGTGCCTAAGGTGCTGGCTCCGTATTTATCAGGGTTTCTTTCTGCCGCGTATTCCACCAGGCTATGATCAATATTGCACCATTGCAGGATAGTATTGCCTTTTGTAGAAGCCCCGTAAATATGTACTTTCTTTCCTTCTCCTTTAAGTTTTACCAGCAAGGCATGAAGATCATCTTTCAGTTTTTCAATGCGCTGCTGAAACGAAACATAGGGTTTATCGGTATCAAGTTCCTGGTTAAATTCTTTTTGCCTGATCGTGTTGATCAACTGGTAATTTTCTTTTTTATCATGGCTGCTGTTGTAATGGTGAGTGGCATAGCAACGGATACTGCAGCCATTGATAGGATTAAAAGAAATTTTGAAGATCTTCATTCCACCAAATGCCATGATCTTTTCCAGAACTGCCAGACTGTAAAATTCAAGGTGCTCGTGGCAAATGGTATCATAACTGTCCAGTTCAAGCATACGCGGCATATAACTCATTTCAAAAACCCATACCCCTTCTGCCGACAGGAAACGGCTGATGCCTTTTACAAAATCAACCGGGTCTTCGAGGTCATAGAACATGGCGATGGAAGTGATGATGTCCAGCTTTTTCCCCTCCAGCAGTTTAAACAATTCTTCTGAAGGAAAAATATCCTGTACCACCCTGGCTTCTTTTACTTCCTGCGCAACATCACTGGGATCGCAACCATATTTAATAAAATTTTTAGGGTAAAAACCCAGTAAGGTTCCGTCATTGCAACCGATATCCAGCACCTGCGGGTGTTTGATATCGGGCACGGTATTGACCACATCGTCAACAATATTTTTCAGATGGTTGCGCATCGTATCGTTGGTGCCGCTGCGGTACCAATAAGCCGCATATAATATTTCCGGAGGAACAGAATGTTCCATCTGCAATAAACCACAGGCATTCTCATCTTCTTCGGGATTGCATCGAACCAGTGTGCAGTCGATTTTGCGTTTACTGGGCATTTCTTTGCCAGGTTTTACAAAAGAACCCTGTAAATACTGGGGGCCAAGATCGATCACTTTTTTTAATGACGGTGAGCCACACACGCGGCAGGTTGTTCTTTTTCGGATATGCATGGTTTACGAATTGTTTTTTTTATTGATCAGTTCCCGGAAGTTCAGGTCAATGGCATCAATACATTTATTGCGCTCGAGGTTAAGCACGGCCAGCATTTTTACCAATAGGTTTTTCTCCTGCACAGGTACATTTTCAATGTCATAACCTTTTTCCACTTCATGCCAAAGCCTGCAATTGACTTCGGCCAACTGCGAAAAAAGCCTGGCAATCGTACCCTTCACCTCCACGGTATCATTGCCTTCTTTCTTAAATACTTTATTGGCAGCAAAAGTTAACCGTTCTGAAGGGATATTCCCGTTTACTGCATCCGCAATATAACTGTTGATCTCGTCCTGCAATTGTGCCGCCTGTTTATCAAGGCTTTCAAGGCGTTGTGCATCTTCAGTATGATATTGCTTTAGTTTTACAATCGTAAGTTTATCGCAAAGCATTCCTAATGTTTCGGCCATAAAATCTGCTGATTTGGCTGCGAAATTATTGTATTAAATGCGAATAATAGCAGGAATTTTGGGGCTATGGCCTTCCTGGTATTTATTAATATACCAGGAGGCAAAGGATTCTTATTGATCACTATTGTCAAATGATAGTGATCAGAGAACCTCCAATGCCGGGATGGGCACAACAAATTTTCCGCCCCAATCTTTTATATAAGAAAGCTGTTCCATTATTTCTTCCTTCAGGTTCCAGGGAAGAATAATAACATAATCCGGCATGGCATCTTTTAAATGCTGCTCATCAACAACGGGGATATGGCTGCCAGGTAAAAATTTATCCTGTTTGTGTGGATTGGCATCCACCACAAAATCAAGCAGGTCATTTTTTATCCCACAATAATTCAGTAAAGTATTTCCCTTTGCTGCAGCTCCGTAAGCGGCCACTTTTTTATTTGCCTTTTTTTGCTGAATAAGGAAATCGTACAGGCTTAATTTTACTTTAAATGCCTTTTGTTGAAAATGATCATAATACGCCAATGTATCTATTCCCTTGTTCAATTCCTTATCTAATAATGCAGCCACATTTCCGGATATGGGTTTGCTTTCATCTTCCATGTGCTTTGCATAAATGCGCAGTGATCCGCCATGAGTAGGTAATTCATCCACATCAAACAGCTCTAAACCCTGCGATTCAAAGATTTGTTTCACAGTAAACAATGAAAGGTAAGAAAAATGTTCATGGTAGATCGTATCAAACTGGTTGTTGTCCACTAATTGCATCAGGTGGGGGAATTCCATTGTGATCACACCATTCTCTTTCAGGATTATTTTCAAACCCAAAACAAAATCCACGATATCAGGTACGTGTGCCAATACATTATTCCCGACAAGCAGGTCTGCCCTCACCTCCCAGGTATTGGAAAAACGGTCAGCAAGTTCTGCATTGAAAAACTCAATGACGGTCTTGATGCCCTTACCAATTGCCACTTCCGCAGTATTGGCAGAGGGTTCAATCCCCATCACAGGGATATTTTTTTCTTTGAAATATTGTAACAGGTACCCGTCATTGGAAGCCAGTTCAATCACCAGTGATTCGCTGTTATAGTCAAATCGCTTTGTCATCATATCCACATAGTCTTTGGCGTGCTGCAGCCAGCTGCTGCTATAAGAAGAAAAATAAGGGTAGCTACTGTCGAAAATGGCATCCGTTTTTTTATGCTCGTCTGCCTGGACGAGGAAACAATGATGGCAGGTATACACTTTCAACGGAAAAAAAATTTCCGGTTCATTCAACTGCTCCTGGGTTAAAAATGAATTGGAAGCCGGTGCATTCACCAGGTCAATGAATACATGTTCCAGTTCCGTTTTACAAAATCTGCATGGCATTATCATATTCCTTTAAAATTGTCATTTAAAAACGGATGCGCTTTATCCCGGTCAGATATAGCAGCTACCGGTAAGGGCCATTCGATATTTACTTTTGGCTCATCATATTTTATTCCGCCTTCCACGCCGGGGGTATAGAACTGTGCATGATGGTAGATGAGTTCACAATCATCATGCAATGCCTGGAAACCATGCGCAAAACCTCCCGGAATATAGATCATATTTTTATTTGCCGCTGATAATGTTGTACCAAACCATTGTAAAAAAGTGGGTGAATCTTTTCGCAGGTCAATGATCACGTCATATACTGCTCCTGCAATACAACGCACCAGTTTTATTTCACTGAACGGCGGCAATTGGTAATGCATTCCCCTAAGCGTACCCGTTTGGCTGGTATAAGAATGATTCAATTGCACCCATTGGGCTGATAAGCCAATTTCAGCAAATTCATTTTTACACCAGGTTCTTACAAACCAGCCCCGTTCGTCTGCAACAGGTTCCAGCCCTACCAGGTAACTCCCTTTCAGTGTCGTTTCCGTGAATATCATCTTTGCCGGTAATTTTTAATTTGCTGCAGCGTATAGTCAACAAGGTTATCTTTTTCCTGCCTGTACCAACCGATGGTCCATTCGATCGCTTCCTTACTTTCCAATTTCGGTTGCCAGTTCAGCATTTGCTTTACTTTTGTAATATCTAATTTCAATAAGCCGGCTTCATGGGGCGCTGCAGTATCCGCCTGGACCGTCCATGTGCCTTTACCCCAGTACGTTAGTGCCAGATCTACCAGGTCTTTTACCGGCAAATGATCCTGGGGCAAGGGGCCGAAATTGTAAGCGCCTGAATATTTTGGGGCATCCATATCCAGTAACATACCGGTCAGCAGGTAACCACCCAACGGCTCTAACACGTGCTGCCAGGGCCTTATGGCATTAGGGTTACGAACCGGAACGGGTTGCCCTGCTGTTAATGAGCGCACGATATCAGGAATGATCCTGTCTTTGTTCCAATCGCCTCCGCCAATAACATTCCCCGCTCTTACACTGGCAACGGCTTTTTGATGGGTTGCATATTTTTCGGGTGGAAAGAAAGCATTCCGAAATGAGCTCACCACTATTTCTGCCGCTGCTTTACTTGCACTGTAAGGGTCTGATCCACCCAATTGATCTTCTTCTTTATAATAATGATCAGTCTCTTTATTTTCATACACTTTATCCGTGGTGACGATAATGACCGTACACTTTTTTTCCAGCTTTTTCACTGCTTCCAGCAGGTTGGCAGTACCTACAGCATTCACTTCAAAAGTTTCCGCGGGGATCTCATAAGAACGTCTTACCAATGCCTGCGCTGCAAGGTGAAAAATAAGATCAGGTTGAAAATCCTGTATCGCTTTGTGTAGTTTTTCTTTTTCCCGGATATCCTCAAAAATACTTTCAAATTCAATGCCGGGAGATACAATATTAAAAAGGCCCTCGTCTGGCGGTAACGCATACCCGCTTATTTTGGCACCCATTAAATGCAGCCAGGTAATGAACCAGGCCCCCTTAAAACCGGTATGGCCCGTAACAAAAACCCTTTTGCCCTGATAATATGATGCAATAGCAGTATTTACCACACTTTCCATTTTGCCTGGTTGTTTTTCCAGCATTCTTCCAGCTCCAGTTTATCCCTTAGTGCATCCATACATTTCCAGAAGCCCTTGTGCTGGTAAGCAATTAATTGATGATCGGCGGTTAATTTTTCCATAGGTTCATCTTCCCACATCATATCACTCATATCGCCTTTGAGGTAATCAAACACTGCTGGCTTTAACACAAAAAAACCCCCATTGATCCATTTATTTTCATCTTTGGCTTTTTCCCTGAATGAATCCACTTCACCACCGGCACCAAGGCCCATCCCGCCAAAACGTGGATCCAATTGTATGGCTGTTACGGTAGCTGCTTTTCCATTTTTTTTATGAAAAGCAAGGAGCTCTTTTAGGTTTACATCACCTACCCCATCGCCGTAGGTAAGCATAAAATCCTCATTGCCCACATATTTTTGTACCATCTTCAACCGCCCGGCTGTTTTTGTATTCAAGCCGGTTTCCACCAAAGTAACTTTAAATGGTTCCGAACTGCTGCCATGTATTTCAGTCTTATTATTGGTCAGATCAATGCTGATATCAGAATTATGCAGAAAATAATTCATAAAATATTCTTTGATCACATAGCCTTTGTAACCCAGGCACACAATAAAGTCATTAAAACCATAATGGCTGTATAACTTCATAATATGCCAGATGATGGGTTTACCGCCAATTTCAACCATTGGCTTTGGTCTTGTATCTGATTCTTCAGATATCCTGGTTCCAAGCCCTCCGGCAAATATCACTACTTTCATTAAAGGGAGTTTCTTTGATTAAATTGAATTAACAGTTGATATAAGAATCCTCAAAAATAATGAATTATCGATTCTATCTTATGTTTGTATTATAATTGCACTAAAAACCAGCCCGCGCAACCTGCTGCACGTATACAGGGGATACCCGCCAGGATGCACAAATCTTGCCAAATACTTGCCCGACAAGGATTACAAGACATACAACAGCATGAATAAAACAGATAAAATATTTATTGCAGGCCACAATGGAATGGTGGGTTCGGCTATAAAAAGAAAACTGGAAGCAGAAGGTTTTGAAAATATCGTAACAAAAAATTCTTCCGAACTGGACCTGCGCAATCAGGCTGCAGTGAATGCTTTTTTTGAAAAGGAAAGGCCGGCCCATGTTTTTTTAGCCGCTGCCAAAGTAGGAGGAATAATGGCCAATAATCTTTTCGGGGCCGAATTTATTTACAGCAACATCATCATCGAAGTCAATGTAATACACGCCGCATGGGTAACAAAGGCAACTAAATTAATGTTCCTCGGAAGTTCCTGTATTTATCCCAAACTGGCCCCACAGCCCTTGAAAGAAGAATATTTACTGACCGGCTTACTGGAACCCACAAACGAACCTTATACCATTGCCAAAATAGCGGGTATCAAGTTTTGTGATGCTTACCGCAGCCAATATGGATGTAATTTTATATCAGTAATGCCCACTAACCTGTACGGCCCAAATGATCATTATGATCTGCAAAACTCACATGTATTACCCGCCCTGATCCGCAAATTCCATGAAGCAAAAATGAATAACACCGAAGTCGTGGAAGTTTGGGGCACGGGTAAAGCGATGAGAGAATTTATGTACGTGGATGACCTGGCAAGTGCCTGTTATTTTTTAATGCAGGAGTATAATGAACCGGGGCCTATCAATGTAGGAACAGGAGAAGACATCAGTATCGAAGGATTAGCTCATGCAATAAAAGAGATGACCGGATTTTCCGGTGAAATTAAATTTGATACATCAAAACCCGACGGCACTCCGCGAAAAGTTTTGGATGTGAGTAAATTGAATAACTTAGGCTGGAAGGCTTCCACATCTTTGGAGCAAGGTTTACAAAAAGCATATTCCGATTTTATGCATCGCTATGGCTGATATAATCTAAAAAAGTTTGCAAGCCTTTTTCTTTCCCTTCATCAAGCCGGTAACTGATGTTTTTTGTGTAATACTTTGCCAGGTCATACAGATCATAAGGCGTGTTTTTGATCAGTTCACCGAGATGATGGAGCCCGAATGCATTGGCATTGTTGAAATCAGTTTTAAATGACGGATCAAGTGGCTTATTACTCACCCATGCCGCAAATACAAAAGGGAGGCCGGTCATTTCCTTCCAGGCAAGCCCTAAGTCATAAATATATTTCGACCGGAGGCGTTGCTTAAAGGCTCTGTCGCCGATCACCAACCCCGCCGTGTTTCCGCTGATATTTTTTTCATAATCTTCAACTGAGGAAACCATTAAAGGCGAAATATTCCAATATTTTTTAAGCAGTAGCTGCAACAATGCCACAGAAGTTTTGCTTTGATAATCCAATAATATGGTTTCGATCTCAGCCAAAGGCACATCGCTGAACAAACAAACGCTGGCTACTGCACCATCACAACCTATACAATAACCCGCAACGATATCATGCTGGGGCAATGAAGGAATGATGGCTACAGGTACCAGGCCGATGTCAATTTCATCAAAAAGCAGTTTAGATGCCACTTTTGAAGGGTAATCATTCAGCAGTTCTATCGCATCGGCCATCATTCCCTGTTCAAATCCATATATCAAAGGTTTTGTATTGAGATAACTTACCGCACCAACCCTTATTTTTCTTTCCAAAATGATTAAGTTAATTTTGCCTGCAAATTTACAGTAACCACATGGATTTAAATCAACTTACTGCCATTTCACCTGTCGACGGGCGCTATCGCAGCCAGGTTCAGCAACTGGATGAATATTTTTCTGAATATGCCCTGATCCGGTACCGCGTTTGGGTAGAAATAGAATATTTTTTGTTCCTGGCAGAAAAGAAATTTTTTAAAGCAGATGCGAAGACAAAAAAACACCTGCATGATGTCGTTGACAATTTTTCCCTGGCCCATGCGGAGCAAATAAAAAAAACAGAAGCCATTACCAACCACGATGTAAAAGCAGTAGAATATTTTTTAAAAGCAGAATTGGATAAATGTGGTGCAGGGCATTTAAAAGAATGGATACATTTCGGCCTCACATCGCAGGATATCAATAATACAGCCATCCCCCTGCTCTGGAAGAACTGCATGGAATCGGAATATTTACCGGCGATTTTAAATTTGCAATTGACCATCGGCAAATTGGCCATCCAATGGAAAAATGTGCCAATGCTGGCGCGTACGCACGGGCAACCGGCAACGCCTACACGCTTAGGGAAGGAACTGATGGTATTTGCAGAAAGGCTTGAAAACCAGGTCCAGTTATTCAGTTATATCCCATTTACGGCAAAATTTGGCGGTGCCACCGGTAATTTCAATGCGCACCATGTAGCCTACCCGAAATACGACTGGATAAAATTCGCCAATGCATTTATAGAAACCAAATTTGGGTTGCAGCGCCAGCAATACACTACGCAAATAGAACATTACGATATCCTTGCCGCGCATTTCGACGCCATAAAACGCATCAACAGCATCCTGGTTGATCTTTGCAGGGACCTGTGGACCTATATCAGCATGGATTATTTTAAACAGAAAATAACAAAAGGAGAAGTGGGTTCATCCGCCATGCCGCATAAAGTGAACCCTATCGATTTTGAAAATGCAGAAGGTAACCTCGGTATTGCAAATGCCCTGCTGGAACATTTTTCGGCTAAACTGCCGGTTTCAAGATTACAACGTGACCTCACGGATTCCACGGTATTAAGAAATATCGGCGTGCCCATTGCGCATACGATCCTTGCCACCAGATCGATCCAAAAAGGTATCGGAAAATTGCTGTTGAATGAAGTAAAATTAAAAGCCGACCTGGAAAATAACTGGGCCGTTATTACAGAAGCCATACAAACCATTTTACGCAGGGAAAATTATCCAAGGCCATATGAAGCTTTGAAAGCATTCACGAGGGGAAAGGGTTCCATTGATAAAAAGGTTATTCACCGGTTCATCAATTCATTAAAAATCCCTGCTGCTATAAAGAAAGAGCTGAGGGCCATTACGCCATCCAATTATACGGGAGTATGAATAATGGATAATTGTTTAATTGATAATTGATAATGTTTTCAATTCAAAACATTCTGATGAATAGGCGAACTTTTGTCAATTGATAGGTTATAAATCAGAATAAATTAACGAATTAAAAACAGTTGTAATTGATAATTATTTAATTGATAATTGACCTGTTATGAAATCAGATAGAACCAGCGAATTAAAAACATTATCCATTATTCCATTATCAATTATTAATTATTTCATTATCCATTAACATCCTTTTGCTCATGAAAAAATTACTATACTGTTTTTTACTGCTATCGAATGCATGTGTTGCACAGGTCAACCTGGATCAGGGTCTAAGGGCATATTACCCCTTTAATGGCAATGCCAATGATGTGAGTGGCAATAATAATAATCCGGTCTTTAATAATGCAAAGCTTACCAATGACAGGTTTGGAAAACCAAACAGTGCGTATCATTTTAATGGGATCAACAATTATATGCGCATTCCTAACAGCCCAAGCCTGGATCTCAATAACCAGATCACTTTATCTGTTTGGGTAAGGCCCACGGGTTTTTATTATAATATGTGCCATGCCAGTTCTATCATATCAAAAGGTGGCGGCAATTATACGCCGGGCGATTATGCATTACGTTTTGATGATGCATTATATTCTGCGGGTACAGGTTGCAGTGATAGTATACCCGATACCCTTCATCAGAATTTCAGGGGTACGGGTACAACGCTCCGCCCATATCTCCCCTATATCAATAAAGATCAATGGTATTCCGTTATTTATACCAACGATGGAACCACCGCTAAACTTTACGTGGATTGCGATTTAAAGTATTCCATTGCTTTTGCAGAAACGTTTACCAATATGGATGACCTGTTTTTGGGAAAAACCAATGACCCCTTTTTCAATTTTTGGATGAATGCCGACCTGGATGAAATGAGGATATATGACCGCGCACTGAACCCTTCAGAAGTGGCCATTCTTTGCGGTAAAAAAACAGACATTGCAAAACCAATTGAGCCCGGTATAATAATAGAGCCCCGCGACAATAAACTGGTGAGGCAGATCACAGTGGATCATGATTCTGTTTCTGTTACTTTATATGACAATGGGGAAATTGATGGCGACAGCGTAACATTGATCTTCAACGATAAGATCCTTGCTTCCCACCGGATGCTTACCGATAAGCCCCAGACCTTTATTATCAAGATCGCTCCCGGCAATAGCCGCAATGAATTGGTGATGTATGCCGAAAACCTGGGCAGCATTCCACCCAATACTGCATTGATGGTGATCTATGACGGTGATAAAAGATACGAGGTCAATATCAGCAGCAGTTTGAGCAGTAATGGCGCGGTGTCTTTTAAATTGAGGGAATGATGAGTCACTAAAAACTATTTATTCATTCCGTAAGCCATGGCAGTTAAGTACCAGGCCTGGCTTAATCTTTCCGAAAGAGAATCGGTTTTTAAAAATAAATTATCCTTTTCTGCTTCAGCAAAAGTCTGGAATTTCGAATGTGACTTATCCAATTTATACATACCGTAAACTTAATTATTTTTTATCTAACCAAAAAGATCATTATCACCAGTTGGTATAGATACTGACCCGGGTAGTCCTGACTCTCAACTGTCAACTTTCAACTTTCAACTTTCAACCACCAACTATCAACTACTTATGTATCTCACTCGTAAAATGAAATTCTATATCCGGGTTATTCTGCCGCTCGGTATTGAGAAACCATTCGCTGTTGGCCAAATAAACAATATGTTCGTCTTTATCCATTGCGATATTCGCCTGTTTAAAACGGATGAAATCCTGTAATTTTTTCGGGTCTTTGCTGGTGAGCCAGCAGGCTTTATAAAAAGGCAAATTATTCATCTGCACCGATGCACCATATTCCTGCAGCAAACGGTACTGGATCACCTCAAACTGTAATTCGCCCACACAGCCGATAATTTTTTTGTTTCCTCCAAACTGCGTGAATAATTGCGCCACACCCTCATCGGTTAATTGTAATAATCCTTTCTCTAACTGCTTGGTTTTCATTGGGTCTTTATTCACTACTTCCTTAAATATTTCAGGAGAAAAACTGGGGATGCCGGTGAAATAAAAATTTTCTCCTTCGGTCATGGTATCGCCAATTTTAAAATTCCCGGTATCAAACAAACCCACCACATCACCGGGATAAGCGTCTTCGATCACTTCTTTTTGCCGCGCAAGAAAACTATAGGGGTTATTGAATCTGAGCTCACGCTGCAGCCGCACATGGTGGTAATAACTGTTGCGTTCAAACCTGCCGCTGCACACCCTTAAAAAAGCGATCCTGTCGCGGTGCTTGGGATCAAGGTTGGCGTGTATCTTAAATATGAATCCGCTGAATATATCTTCTTCAGGTTTCACGTCCCTTATAGTGGTATGCCTTGGCCTGGGTGTAGGCGCAATCCGGACGAATGTATCCAGCATTTCTTTTACACCAAAATTATTCACTGCACTTCCAAAAAATACGGGTGCCGTTCTTCCGCTTAAATAATCTTCCACTAACAGTTGCCCGTACACGCCGTCGATCAGTTCCACGTCTTCCCTTAAAGTGGCCGCATCCTTCTCTCCTATTTTGGTATCTAGGATAGTATCACCGAGGTCGTTGATCTCCACCACATCTTCATCGTTTGCTTTTGTGCCTGCGGCAAACAATATCAGGCTTTTTTTATGCAGGTCGTACACGCCTTTAAACTCCTTACCGCTGTTAATGGGAACGGTGACCGGGTGCAGGTTAATTTTCAGTTCATTTTCGATTTCTTCCAGGAGGTCAAAGCGGTTTTTACCATCCCTGTCCATCTTATTGATAAAAACAATAACGGGCGTATTGCGCATGGCAATCACTTCCATGAGCCTTCTTGTTTGTGCCTCCACCCCGTTCACGCTGTCAATTACCAGCACCACGCTGTCCACTGCCGTAAGGGTCCGGTAAGTATCTTCCGCGAAATCCCTGTGGCCCGGGGTATCCAGTAAATTGATGAGGTGGCCGTCATATTCAAAGGTCATCACGCTGGTGGCTACACTAATACCACGCTGGCGTTCTATCTCCATAAAATCACTGGTGGCGTGTTTTTTTATCTTATTGCTTTTTACGGCACCCGCGGTTTGTATGGCTCCGCCGAATAACAGCAATTTCTCTGTGAGCGTAGTTTTACCCGCATCCGGGTGAGAGATGACGGCGAATGTTTTGCGTTTGTTTATTTCGTTGATGTATTTCATAAAACCGTCATTGGGTCACTGGTCATTTGGTCATTTGCTGTTTCGCATCACCCAAGCCTTTTCCTTTCGGAGAGGGTTCTTATTGTTTATTGCCTATTGTTTTTTTAGAGCCGCAAAGGTAAGGTTTGTAAATGGATGAATAAAGTGATATGGTACAAGAGTGCGACGCCAATGAAGTTCAATAGTAATTCAACAGTTTGGCCCATCCTTCGACTCCGCTTAGGACGAACCACCCATATATTTTACGATCCCATTCCATTTGCATACCGTAATTTTGAAGTATGCGTAAATCGTTTCATATCATCCTGAATTCTTTACGTTTAACTTTCCAGGAATTAAGGGTCAATAAACTCCGGACGGCCCTGAGCCTTACTGGTATTGCATTTGGTATTTTTTGCATCATTGGCGTACTGGCGGCAGTAAACAGCCTGGAACGCAATATCCAGAATGAAGTGAAAAGCCTGGGCACCAATACCATTTACATCGACAAATGGGATTACAGCGGCGGCCCCGACCGGCCCATGTGGAAATACATGGCAAGGCCCACTCCCAAATATGAAGAAGCAGATATGATCAGGCAACGGTCGCAGTTGCTCGACGATATTTCTTTTTTGATACAGACCGGAGGGAATATCTCCTTAAAAGACGATATCATTCAAAATGCAAGTATTTACGGAATCACTGAATCACAGATCACCACGCAACCCCTCAGTTTTGACCAGGGAAGGTATTTTTCTACGAGCGAATTTAATTCGGGCAGCAATATCTGCCTTATTGGTTTTACCAATGCAGAAAGTTTATTCGGCAGCACGGATAGGGCGGTGGGAAAAGAAATTGATATCCGTGGAAAAAAAGCAACCATCGTGGGTGTAATAAAAAAAGAAGGAAAGAATCTGATTGGCTGGGATTATGATAACTGTGTAATGTTGCCTTATAAATTCTGTAGGCAGCTCTTTGATGAAAAGTTTTCGAATTCCATTTTAATTGCCAAGGGAAAAGAAGGCGTTACCACGGCTGCATTGAATAATGAGTTGGAAGGGATCATGCGGCAGATCAGGAAACTTAGTCCCTTGCAGGAAGATAATTTTTCGTTGAACAGTGTAGAAGCATTCAGCAAAGCCATCAGTGGTTTTTTTGGCGTACTCAATATCATTGGAAGTATCATTGGTGGCATAAGCCTGATAGTAGGGTTATTTGGTATTGCCAATATCATGTTTGTGACGGTAAAGGAAAGGACACCGGTGATTGGCCTGAAAAAAGCAGTGGGAGCCAAAAGGACCAGTATTCTTTTTGAGTTTTTAATGGAAGCTGTCATTCTCTGTTTCATGGGTGGTGCCATAGGGTTATTTTTTGTATTCATCGGCACCGTGATCTCTTCCCGTTTGTTGAATTTCCCGATCTATATTTCTCTTCCCATGTTATTTGTCACTATTCTTGTTTGCCTGTTTGTGGGGATATTGGCCGGGATCTTCCCTGCATCGAGGGCAGCAAAGATGGATCCGGTGGCGGCCATTCGGAGTTAACCCCCTCCGCCCCCTAAAGGGGGAACCTGGAGTATAATACTTTAAGGCTCTTTTTTAATCTTGAAGATTATGACTTTCCAAGGCTGCAAACTTTTAAAATCGATTACTTTTGATCCATGTTAGAGACGTCGAATAACTCCCCCTTTAGGGGGTCGGGGGGTACAATCCTCGCCATAGAATCTTCCTGTGATGAAACTTCGGCTGCGGTATGCCGCGACGGAAAAATTTTATCCAACAGCATCGCCGGTCAAACCGTACATGAACACTATGGCGGCGTGGTGCCCGAACTGGCGAGCCGTGCACACCTTCAAAACATTGTTCCCGTGGTAGACGACGCATTGCATATTGCCAATTGCCAATTATCTTCCATTGACGCCATCGCATTTACACAAGCTCCCGGCCTGATTGGTTCATTGCTGGTGGGCACACAATTTGCCAAATCACTTTCCCTTGCGCTGGATAAGCCATTGATCGCAGTGCATCATATGCAGGCACACGTATTGGCGAACCTCATTGCAGAAGAAAAACCTGCATTCCCTTTTTTATGCTTAACTGTCAGTGGCGGACACACGCAGATCGTGGTATGCGAATCACCTGTTCATTTGAGGCTGATCGGCGAAACCATTGATGATGCTGCGGGTGAAGCATTTGATAAAAGCGCGAAACTATTGGGCCTTCCCTACCCCGGCGGCCCTCTTATTGATCAGCACGCAGCTCACGGTAACCCTAAACGCTTTACATTTCCCGAGCCGCAGGTACCGGGATTGAATTTCAGTTTCAGCGGGTTAAAAACATCCATCTTGTATTTTTTAAAGAATGCGGGAGAAAGCAATGTTTTCAGGGAAGCGTTTTTGGCGGATGAAATGGTGCAGCAAAAATTCATCAGGGAAAATATGAATGACATCTGTGCTTCCATCCAGGACAGGATCATCAGCATCTTACTGAACAAATTAAAAAAAGCCGCAAAAGAAACCGGCATACGCCATATTTGTCTTGCCGGTGGAGTAAGCGCCAACAGCGGTTTGCGCAAGGCTTTTACTGCATTGGGTGAAAAAGAGAACTGGAAAACTTTTATTCCTGCATTTGAATATTGTACCGATAATGCTGCCATGATCGCGATCACGGGATATTATAAATTTTTAGAAGGAGATTTTACAGAACTTGGTGTGAGCCCGTCGGCAAGGGCAGAATGGGGAGCCACGAATTAATCTAATTACACGAATTACACTAATTAAGTCTGCATAGAAAAATTCGTGTAATTCGTAATAATTCGTGTAATAAAAAAATATTATCAAGTGTCTAATAGCTTCTTTCAATTCAAACAATTCACCATTCATCAGAGCAACTGTGCCATGAAGGTTTGCACGGATGCCTGCCTCTTTGGTGCCCTGGCTGTCAACGCCCAACGAACTGCGGTCAACGTATTAGATATCGGTACGGGTACAGGATTATTGTCATTGATGTATGCGCAAAAGAATCCTTATGCAATTATTGATGCATTGGAGATCGATGCAGCAGCAGCTCTGCAGGCGAAAGAAAATTTTGCTGCTTCCCCATGGAAGGAAAGGCTGAGTGGTATTCACGCTGATATTCTCGGTTTTAAATCCGATAAAAAATATGAGTTGGTCATTTCCAACCCGCCATTTTTTGAGAATGACCTGAAATCGGATGATAAATCCAAAAATACTGCCAAACATGATGCCAGTTTAAGCCTCGAAGGATTATTAAAAGCAATTGACAATAACACAAGTCCGGATGGAAGCTTTGTGATATTGCTGCCTTATCACCGTGTTAGTTATTTTGAAAATGAAGCTTTGCAATTAAATTTTCATCTCAAGCAAAAATTTTTAATAAGACAAACACCAAAGCACGAATTTTTCCGTGGGATATTATTTTTTTCAAGAGAGAAAGCCCAACTGCAGATAACTGAAATGGCTATACGAAGAAGTGAGGAGGTTTATTCTGACGAGTTTATTGTCTTATTGAAAGATTATTATCTCAATTTGTGATCTCTTCAAATCTTTGGTTTACTCCCCGAATTTAAGAGTAGAGGTATGATGCTGAAGCTACAGTAGTACAAAAGTCCGGTAGTGCTGTATGGCAGGAACGGGCTGTAATCATTCCTGCCTTGATTTTTTTGTTTCTTTTTGTATCAAGACAAAAAGAAAAAAATTATTTAATACCTGCATATCCCTTCATATACAAAAATGGTTCATTGAGTTTTCCATCTTTTACCAGCGTGGCTTTATTGATGGTATCGCTACCCCCAAGGCGGATATCATCCAGCACAAATTTGATCAGTTGTTCGCCAAAATACCTGCTGGCATCACGGGGTAGTTCATTGGGTAAATTGCCCACGGCCATCATATCCACGGAGTTGAGTAAATAAGGCGCGGTTTTTTCGAAGCTTGTTCTGTCGATACCATACACAGGATCCTCAATGCTGCTGTCGCCATGGTTGCAGGGCACAGAGCCATTCCTGTCATCCGTGATATCGGCGATCGTTTTTATCCTGAAATCTTCTTTTTTAAGGTCTTCCATTTCAAATAAGCGGGGGATATTTTTTTCCCAGTACACGCCATTCATGAGTATATCCGTTTGCGTGAGGTAGTCGCCGAATTTGCAGCGGTAGTTTTCCGGGTGCACGTGAAAATCTTCCCGGTTGTACCTGCCGCTTGTTTTATTTTCATAGAGGTCAGCTCCCTTTAAGTGTACATAAGCAGGGTAAGTGAATTCTTTTTCGAGGAACTCATCCGGTTCAACTTCATGTATGCCCAGCAGGTTCATGATCTCCAGCACCCCATGTGCCACGCGGCCACTACCCGTAACCGCTATTTTTATGTTTGGTAGTTTTAATCCAAAATAAGTATGTATCAGTTTCTGGAAACTATTCACCGAACTTACCCGTTGCAGGTGAAAAGAATGGGTACGGTTACCATAAGCCATCATGCCATTGTGCGCGCCCACCACGCCCGCAAAAAAACCAAAACCGATGATCCTTGTACCGTCTTCGTGTTCCAGGCATTCATAATCTACCAATGTGATCTTGTTATCCAGTATCGCTTTGAAAAGCTGCTGATTATGCGGCTGAAGTTTTTTGGTATGCGAAAAGAACAGGTAGGTTTTGCCGGCGATCAGCATATCCACAGGCACTTCTTTAATTCCCAGTAATACATTGCATTCGCTGATGTCTTCTTTAACTTCCACTCCGGCCTGCATATATTCCTTATCCCCATAGCACCTGTTATCCGAATGTTGTGCGATCACGCGTACGTCATCAAAATTCAGGTGCAGCCATTTGCACTGGGCTGGAGTGAGTGCCACCCTGTTGTCTGCGGGTGTTTTTCCCTCTCGTATTAATCCAATTTTTAGCATGCAATCATTGTATTATTAACTAACTTATTTTACACCCATTGTTTTCATTGACTCTACCCATCTTAAAGTGCCCCCATTTCCCGTAGGGAAAAAAATCAACGAAATCAGCCCCTATCATTATAATCTGCGATTTTCCTAACTTATCATTCGGGCTTTCGGAGTTCTAATTATATAATAATGTTTCCCACAAAGCCACTAACAACACAAAGAAAAATACTTTACTTTTCCTGCAAAGAAAAAAATAAGCGAAATCAGCCCTTATCACTATAATCTGTGATTTTAATTTATCATCATTCCTCCGGCAAGTTAATTAATTTGGAATTTGAAATCACAATTGTGAAATTTGCCAATGAACTATTTTGAATTATTTGATATCCCTGTCAGCCTTACAATAGATAAAAGCTCCCTGGCCCTTAAATATTTTGAGTTGCAGAAAAAATACCATCCCGATTTTTTTACACAGGGCACGGAAGCGGAACAGGAAGAAGCTTTGGAAAGGTCTTCCGATGTAAACAAAGCATTAAAGACATTTAAGAATGAAGAAGAGACGATCAAATACGTGTTGCAATTAAAGGGCCTTTTGGAAGAAGAGGAGAAATACCAGTTGCCCCCTGCTTTTTTAATGGAAATGATGGAATTGAATGAAGAACTCTCCGAAAATTCCCCACAGCAAATTGCTGATCTCGAAAATGAGCTTTATACTGAAGTGCGGGCCATCATTGAAAACTATGATGATGCCACCACAACCACAGCAGAATTATTAAAAGTAAAAGAATACTATTACAAGAAAAAATACCTGCAACGGATTTTGGACAGGATAGGTGATTAATGTAATATTGCAGCCCTGTTCGGAGTTCAGAGTTATGAGTTATAAGTTCAGAGTCAAGTGCCTGAGTTTTAAAAAAGTTTTCGAAAATTGAGCTCAGGACTCTTAACTACCGACTCTTAACTCTCAACTCAAAAGAAGCCCAGATGGCGGAATTGGTAGACGCAGCAGACTCAAAATCTGCCGTTCGCAAGGATGTGCAGGTTCGATTCCTGTTCTGGGCACAGAATGTGGCTTTAGGCAATCTTTTTTAAGATTGCCTTTTTCATTTTCTTCCAGATTCTTTGCCAGTGGCTCAATTGCGGCGAATATCTCATTAACTCTTCGGGTTCGAACTCTGTTTTTTTGCTTCGAATACAGGATGCCCTCCGGAAACAGCAAATATTGAAGCCGTTGCTTTGCGGTATAGTCTGATGAAATCCACAACTGGCTTAAATTCTGTGCGATTCCCAAACCTTTTTCAATAGCTTTTTCAAGGTTCGAACTCGAAAAACTGTTTTTCCTGCTCTCTGCTTCTAAAACGGCAATTTCATTTTGATATTTAGAAAGATACTTTTCGTACATATCCTTTTTAAGTTCCCCGATCACAAACTTTTCTTCCATCTTTTCAAGAAGGGTTCTTTTCTCTGTCAGCCGCTTCTTAAGCAGTACACTCTCTTCCATAGAGGTACTTAATTTCTTTTTGATCCCATTGATCATTGCCTGTTTCAACTCCCGGGTATATTGCTTTTTAAATTCAAATTGTTTCAACTCGCCAATAAATAACTCATTCAATTGCTTCGCGTTGATATTTACAGCAGTACCCTTACCCACTGTTTTATAATACCAATTCCCTTTTTTGATGTACCCGGTAAATGATGATCCGCTTTGTTCTTCCTTTGCAAAGACCTTAAGTGGTAATGCTTCCTTTTTAAACTGCTTCGGTACAGCGACATTTACCGCATCTTTCATTAACTCATTAGCTTTTAAAAATGTTTTCAGATCAATAAGAGCCGGATGCTGCCCTTTAATTAATTTTCCCCCAACAATATGACCGGTTACATAACCTGCATAGAATGGGTTAGAAAGCATCCAGCGGAAATTTTTTTCCGTTATACGAAGCCCTTTTGCTGAGAGCGTCGTTATGATCTCCTTATTGGTCATTTTACCTTCCGCTTTTAACTGAAAAGCTTTTTTTATTTCTCTTCCCTCATCTGTAATAATGTACTCATGAAAGCATGCTCTGTGCTTTGGCTTTAAATTTTTATAGCCCCTCGGAGTACAATAGGGCCAATAGCCTTTAAGCATTACTTCCCGGGTATTGATAATCGTACGATCACTCTTGGAGTGATTATCAAAATGATTGAGGAGATGAAAAAAGTTCTCTTGCAGTCTCCCAGAAGCTTTGGATGTGTCGATATCCTGGGTCACGGATTTGAGGATAATACCATTTTTTCCCAGTTCTTCACTTAAATGTGCAGCACCTGAACCGCTACGTGAAAAACGATCGAAATTTAAAACAATGATGAAACTGACATCCTTATCTTTCTTCACGTAAGTAAGCATCCGCTGAAACTCTTTGCGGCCATCGGTCTTGGCACTTTCAAAGGTTCCACCGAAGCATTCTTTCACTACGATCGAGTTTCGTTTTGCATATTCTTCACAGTACTTTTTCTGTACTTCGAGGCTACCGTTGCCCTGTGCCTGCTCCTGCGAGCTAACCCTGGTGTAAATAACACCAAAGCCTTTATCCCGCTTAATGGCAGTGCCATAATGCTTAGTAGTTTGCTGCTCAAGAATTGTCTCGAATTCCTTTCGATCCGTATTGGTCTTCTGCATTTTCATATATGTCTTTTAGAAGTTGATCAATAATAATATCAGCAAACAGCTCAACTTGTTCCTGTATTGGTAGCTCATTTAAAAAACTTTTGACTTCGTCATTTACAATTTTTGGTTTTTCGTAGGTAGCCATATAGATTGGCTTGCAGAGTGGATTGGATTTGTTCCATATACCCTCCCTTTCCCCAATTGGCCTGATTTGTTCAGTACCCGTTCTTTGTTTATTTTTTTAAACCTCATATTTTTAGCTTTGTGGTCTCTTCAAAATATAATAGCCTCCCCTTTTCAGTTTTGATTCTTATATCCTGTATCTCATCTTTTTTCAATAACCGTTCAACCTTGTCTTTCATTATATCTATTTGCTTCTCTTCAATCAACTCGACCAGGAGCTCTCCCTTTCCTTTATTGTTCATCCGAATTCTGATCTCTTTCAACCCTTCCCGTTTTAGCATTGCCAGGATCTTGGCCTCTTTCTCTGTAAGTTGAAATATATCTTTAATCTCAGAGATCTTAATTTTTTCGCTGGTATAAAACTCATCAAGGATAGATTGAATTGGAAATGACATAAATGGTTCACAAGAAAATTCAATAAACTCTCTTTGCACTTCCTTGATATTTAATGTTCCAGGAATCAAAACAGAAAAATCCCCATTCATTTTGAAAAGCAGGCTACAAGATCTTTTATCAATAATAATTCCAAGAAGGATCAGCATAAAATAGTTGCAGGTTTTCCTCATCTCTTTTTTGAAATGATCCGGCATCGCGTAAATAAAATCTCGGAAATCTTTTTGATCCAGCACTTCATTCTTAACACCTGACTTGTCATTATTCTCTATCTGCTGCTTCAATAATCTAATGATCAGCTCTTCATCAAAATCAAAGAGATTTTTTCTAAGTTTTGCGATTGTGTCAATGGAAATATTCATTTTTCGGAACTCAACAACCAGTCTGACCCAGCAATATTCAAAAAAAGAAAGCCGTGCCCAAGTTTTGCTTTCCGAATCAGAAGGGCTGATCACCCCTTTCTTTTTCCAGTAAAGAAGTTCCTGCCTGGTGATCCCCAGTTTAGATACAGAGAACCGGGGCTCATACAAACCATCCATGAACCTAACAAAATCAACACCGTTCACAGCCATTTGCTGATTAATCCAGTTAACGGAGATATTTTGGAAAATATTTTTGTCGTATTCTTCTAACATTTTGGTATATTTGCACTACACTATGAACAAAAATACATAAATACAATGGCAACACCTAAAAAAAGAATTTCGAGCCGAAAACACCCTCCTAGAAATTGTAAGCACTGTGGCGTCATTTTCATACCTAGTGATGCAAGACAGCATTTCTGCATTCCGCAGCACAGAATAGACTATAACAACGATCTGAGAAAAGGTAAGGCAGGACCAGTAAAGGCGCTAAACGACAAGCTCCTGAAAAATGAAAAAATCCTAAAAAAGGTCACTGAAACCCTGATCAGGTTAAACCAGGAATTTGTCGGTATCGACATATTGGAATATGAAGGATTTGACTTTGATGTTAGCAGTTCGACAGATATAAATAAGAAAAAAGGAACTATAGTCCATTGGTGTTTCTCTTATGGTCTTGAAGGCAATGACAAGGACAAAACGACATTTATCATTTGGAAAAAACAATAAAAATGGAAACAACTATCAGACCCATGACAATTCACGAACGCTTTTTTCAAGCACCGGTTATGGTGAATGTGCCGTATAGCACATTGCCTCAGAATCTACCCGAGATATCAACGGCACCTGTAATGCACCTGCCTGCACCCGATCTTTCCGGAAAGCAATTTAATCAACCATCCTTTCTTACCACGACTGGCAGATTTATTGTCAAAAACAAGTGGCCGATAATTGGGATTATCATCGCAGCTGGAATTTGTATGTATATTTACTACCAGAAAATTCAGAAAGCAAAAGAACCTAAAAAAGAAAGATCTGAGAATAACCAGTAACAGTTATTTTCAAGAATTTTAAGTTCTTTTTCTCAATGCGTCGTTGTTCTCCCAAATCAAATGTGGCCGGCAACCGTAACCTATCAGTATCGCTGCTATCTATCGTACTGTGGTATAATATATATTAGGTAATTTATCTTCTAAAATAATGTTATTTTTTAAAACAACAGGTCCTCTCCTCCATTTGACTCATCAGCAAAATCAATCTCAGCCAGCAGTTGTAATCCAAAAATGTAACCTTGTCTCCTGCACTTGGCCTTCATTAAATGTTCCCCGGATCCAATTCTTTTCACTGCCTTCGATCTCTATCACAATACGGAGTATGAAGGGTATATAATGCCGCCTCCTGGAAACTATATTTATTTGCTTTTAAAAACAATATCATTGCCTTTTTATTGTTATTTTAGAAAACACCCAATTCAATAAAAAAACAACCGCCGCTTTAGAATAGTGGATCGCTGTTAATTGCAAATCAATACGTATCAATACGTATCAATACTAATAGTTGGACATAACTACACTTCAATATATGTCTATATATTGTGATTTGCTTTGGAGAGAATCATTTGCCTAATTTAAATACTCTTGATTTAATGATTTTTTAGAACATCAATTACATTCTATCTATTGACTTGTATTTTCTTTAATTAATTCCTTCCAAGTCCGGAACATTTATCTAAAACAAAGATTCCGAATGGATATTAAAAGATTATTTATATCATTCACTTAAAAACTCAAATACAAGCATCATAAATAGGAAATACCTTAAATTATGCTGTATAGGCTTGCAAATTTTGGGTTAATTTCTATTATTCCCGCCGTCAGGAACAGCAATAATATTAATCGCATAGTTATTATTTTTAGTACCCGTTGCTAATATCCAAAATGGTCATTTTCCATGTATAAACAGTTTGCAGTGCCTTTAAATGAACCTCTTTTCGTATAAATGGCCTCCAATCGTAATCTGGATGCTGATCTTTAGTATATGATAAATCGGCGTTTTTGATATCAAAAGCATTTATGGGGTCAACCAGCATATTAGCGTTTCCGGTCGTTACTTCTCTAAACGGGCCGCTTGTTGTTTTTGCATAATAGAAAAAATGACCATTATTGCCCATTGGCAAAAGAGGTAATCCTGGATTTATTGTTTGCCCTGGATCAATACTAAACCATCCGTATGTTCTCATTCCTTTCCAATCACCCTTTTGCTGCTCCCAACCAAAACACACGCTGATAGGAACCGATAAATCGTTTTCAATTAGAACCTGAGAAAACCCTTTGCTGCCAATCATTGACAGAAAAATGATAAAAAGCAACTTTTTCATAAATGATAATTATTAGATTTGCCAGGAGTCCCTGCCGGCAAGTTTGGAGAATAAAAATAGCGTGGGACAATACAGCTACCGGGGGACAGGCATCAACGACGAGGCCTACGATCCAATAGACAATAAAGCCCACGCTTTGGCGTAGGCGTTATCGCTAAATTCTGGACCGTTAAAGGCAGGGAGATTTTTGTCGTTGATTTCGTCCCCCGAATTTTAGCTAACGCTAATATTTTTACCTTTCAAATATACAAAAAATAGGATTTGTATCTAAAAACAAAAAATGGTAGTATTTTAAAGGATATTTCCGAAACATTCTAACATGGTCGGCGTAACTAACCAAGCTACTTTACAGGAGTGGAGCAAACGATTAGTGATAATTATTAAAAGTATCGTTTGGCCCGCTATTGCCTTGGCTTATTGGTATTGAATCTATGGCGTGATCGCTGATACTAGTCCATCAGCAGCTTAATATTGCACGCACTACACATATACCTTATTTAATCAAAGGAACAAACCGCGTTAGGGTTCTTACCATTACTTTATATCCCTGTAATTCAATTATTTAATTAATCTATTTTTTTCGGTGAAACAAAAAGAAGAAAACCCCCTTTTTGTTTTGAACGGTTCAATGTGCTAAATTAAGGGTTCGCCATAATAAATTTAACCAATGTTAGTTTTAACTTACTTTAAAGTATTTGGAGCTCATTTTACCATTTTATCTATGCCCGATTAAAATTTCCAATGCTTTGGCCAATACTGAGCACACAACCGGGTGACCTAACATACTATAATATAAAACCTCGCTGCCAAATCTCCCTATCTAATTCCGATGTTAAATAAACCATACAATAAATCCTTATACTATACAGCAGTTTTTTTTTGGTGAAAAACTCCCAATTTCCTGAGGTATTTCCTCTACACTTACTCATGTATTTATTTATTTTCGCATGGAGACTGTCATTATATTTTTCTGGCATTTTCTCGCAGGCAGTAGCAAAACTGACTCACAATACCAGATTTGAAAGATTTTTCATATGGAAGCTGTAGAATAATAATAAAAAATATATTTTTTAATCCGGTAATTACTTTAGCACATATTGGTACACCTTTTCAGTGTACAAAGTGTGACAAGTCCCTATTGTTTTATGACAATAACCCTTAAAAAAATATTGCATAAAAATACATTCCGCATAGGAATATTTTTCCCTGCCACAGCTACTGAAAATGGGCTTGCAAAAGGCATTGGTGCTTTGTATTCCAAAACATTTCATTGCTGGCATTTGCCTTATGACAAGGAAAGTTTCCAGTTGGTCCAAAAGGCATTTAAAAATCATTCAGTTGAAATCGAAAACACGGCCACTTCTTCCGTTGTGCTCCAGACCCCTGAACCATCCCCTACTGTACAACAACTTGTTAAAAAAAAGCTCTTGATAATAATAGTAAAAAAATATTACCTCTTTCTGATATAAGCGCAATTAATACTGTGGAGTGGTTGCGAATGGAGCAACAATTGCAACTAAAGGGTTATAGTGTTAGTACCCAACGCACTTATAAAAACGAGTTTTTAGTCTTTTTAAAACACCTTAAACAAGTACCCGCTATCAGCATTCAGGAAGACAGGATCAGAAGTTACTTACAATATTGTTATATTACCCTAAAGCTATCGGAAAGTACCATTCACAGCCGTATTAATGCCCTCAAGTTTTATTACGAACAGGTGCTAGGCAGGGAAAAGTTTTTTTTGGAAATCCCTCGTCCAAAAAAACATCTACAATTGCCCAAAGTAATAAGTGAAGAAAAAATATTGGAGGGTTTGCTAAAGATTCAAAATGTAAAACACAAAACTCTATTACTAACGGCCTATAGTGCAGGTTTACGAGTTAGTGAAGTAGTGAAACTAAAAATTACGGATATCAGCGCAGATCGGATGCAAATATTTATAGGAAAGGCTAAGGGTAAAAAAGACAGAATGGCAACATTAAGCCATTATACATTACAATTACTTCGTGAATATGTTGAAGCATATAAACCAAAGTATTGGATATTTGAAGGGCAGCTAAAGTCAGATCATATTAGCTCTCGTTCGGCTCAGGCTATTTTTAAACAAGCCTATCAGAAATTAGGTTTACCTCCATCAATATCATTCCACAGTTTAAGGCATAGTTATGCCACGCATTTACTCGAAAATGGCACAGATATCAAATATATACAGGAATTGCTGGGCCATAATGACATTAAGACTACGTTGCGCTATACCCATGTAAGCATAAAGGAGATGCAGAAGATCGAAAGCCCCCTCGATAAAATTATTAGAAAGCAACAGTTAAAATTGCAGGATAAGAATGACCAGGATAAAAAGAAATAAAGCTTCGTTTTTCTTATTGTTGGATATCCAGAAACATGCGTTTTCTTAATTGTTCTGAACACCACTATCTTTCGCTTTTTTTTATACTATATTTACTATCAAATCGATTCTTAAATTGTTGCAAATTTGATACCCAGCAAGCAGCGCCTATTTAAGAGTTGTAGGCAACTCAAACAAACATTCCGTTATGCCTTATTACACTCGGGTGTTAGGCTCAAAAGACCCGGACATACATATAGATGAACTCATTGGCGCATTAGAACAAGATGGGCTGGCTGCTAAATTTGAGTTAGAACCAAGTGAGCAACCAGGCAAATGGACAATGTTTGACATTTTTAATCAAGACGGTGAAGCTTTAGCTCAAGTAGAAAGAAATTCAGTCATTGATGGCGAGCTCGGGCAAGACGAGCTTAATGAGTTTAGAGAGATAATTCAAGACTATAAACCCTCATCGGCAGTTAAATGGTTGACAAACTATTTTGACAAGGTAAAAGTTATTTATGCTTTTCAAATGCTTAACGCTGCTTTCGCCGACAGTAACTTTGAGGTTGTAAGTACCGTCAAAGCAAAAATCTGGAACGAAACAAAAGGAATACTGCAAGCCGATAATGAAGGATTTTCAAATGATGATGGCTTTCATATTTTGTGGCAGTTTTCAGACGAGGTAACTGGTGAATGGAGTTGTGCTGTTTATAACGCCGACGGCAATTGGGACAGCTTTATTATGGACTTGGGAGACGCAACTCAACGAATAGAATTTCAGAATGGAATTATTCCTAAAAATGCAAGACGTCTTTAATGTGGCGTGACGATGAGTATGCCTACAACATGGGTTTGCCGCAAGCTGGGCTGGACAAACTTTCTTCAACAGCGCTCTTCTACTAATCTTTTGCTGTGGGGCTTGACCGTTTATTAATTGGCTTTTGTTTTAAATAAAATTTTCGTTCCTTTATGTGCATCGTCATGGGGGCGGACACAGCTACAAATACCCAGCCTGCGGCAAGCCCC
>OLKZ01000192.1_pt1 | contig 52735 bp, 36 predicted proteins | sample 1604431 | NCBI WGS metagenome assembly OLKZ01 (sample SAMEA104055714, study PRJEB20765) | soil metagenome | isolation source: soil
GCTGGTGGGGACACCAGCCTGGGCGGACCGCCGTGGTCGGTGTCCCCACCGACCACGATCAAAATGGAAACGACAATTTTAAATGCACCCGATCCGTATTCTTATCAATGAATTAATTACCCTTCCATACATTATTTTCAAAGTTCATATCCGGGAAGATCTTATCAGGATCAATTTCCACTTTACTTAATTCTTCTGTTGTGGGTAATTTCACTTTCCATGTGGTGGTATTGTTCCAAACCTCTACCGGCAGTTTAATGTTTCCTTTTAGCCCGCTTTTTGTTTCATAAGAGATCAATACGGGCATTGCCATCTGGTCTAAATTAGCGATGGTCACGGTGGCGCCTTCCGCGGCATTATCATTTTCATATTTTACTGAAAGGATCGCCTGGTCTAATTTATAATTTTCCAGGAACCATTCTTTCCAGAACCAGCCCAGGTCCTCTCCTGCCGCATTTTCCATCACCCTGAAAAAATCCCATGGGGTTGGATGTTTAAAAGCCCAGTTCATGATATACGTTCTGAAAGCATAATCAAACCTTTTGGGCCCGAGTATCTGATCCCGTAATAATTCCAGGCCATACCCGGGTTTAAAATATAAAGCAATTCCGATATTGGCTTCTTTCATGGCATCAGGCGTTGTTAAGATGGGTTCTGTATTTTTTCCAAACATATAGGCCGCCATAACATCCATTTTTGTTGGAGGATTCTTGTATTCACCCTTATTAAAATCATCATCCGCCAGGGAATTGATGAATGTATTGAATCCTTCATCCATCCAGCCATATTTACGTTCGTTACTGCCCACGATCATAGGAAACCAGGTATGCCCGAATTCATGATCCGTAACACCAAACAACCCTGCATTCTCTGCTTTCCATCCACAAAAAACTATTCCCGGGTATTCCATTCCCCCTACATTACTGGCCACATTAGTTGCAGTGGGGTAAGGAAATTCGTACCAGCGTTTGCTATAGTTTTCAATACTGCCCTTTGTGTATTCCGTAGCACGGCTCCAGCCTTTTTGCCCACTGCTTTCCACCGGGTACACGCTCATGGCCAGCGAAGTTTTTCCGCTGGGTAAATTAATTTTTGCTGCATCCCACATAAAAGCTTTGGAAGACGCCCATGACAGGTCACGTGCATTGGATATTTTATAATGCCAGGTAAGCGTAGACGCAGTTGGCCTGGAGGAAGGGTCGGTCACTTCATTTTCCGTGCGTATCATTACGGTCTTATTACTCTTCCTGGCTTCTGCCAGCCTGCTGATCTGCGTTTGGGTTAATACTTCTGATTCATTTTGCAAAGCACCGCTGCAAACAACGATATGGCTGGCGGGCGCGGTGATGCTCACGTCAAAGTCGCCATACTCGAGGTAAAATTCACTTGGGCCAAGGTAGGGTAAAGTGTTCCATCCCTGTACGTCGTCAAACACGCACATACGCGGGTACCATTGGGCAACCGTAAAAATGTCGCCGTTTTTTGTTTTTAAGATCCCGCATCTGTCCGCCCCATATTCCGGTAACGTAAAGGCATAGTTGATCTTTATTTTCACCACATCGCCGGCGGGATGTAAGGCCTTTGGCAGGCGGATCTGCATCCTTGTATCGCTCACCAGGTAATCCGCATCGCTGTTGGTGCTGATTATTTTTACCGATTTGATCTTATATCCCCCGCTGAAAGTGCTTTTTGAATCACCATAACGGCTACGGCTATCCACCGGCATACGCGCCTGTCCCCGGCTTTCCTTGTTGAATAAATTCTGGTCCAGCTGCAGCCATAAATAAGGCAAAGCATGCGGGCTGTTATTCCTGTACGTGATGATCACGCTGCCGGTGATCTCATTGGTAACATCATTTAAAGTTGCTGTGATCTCGTAATCCGCTTTGTTTTGCCAGTACCCTACATTTGGTTCACCGGTAGCAGCCCTGCTGATGGTGCCGCCAACCGGGTAAAATAAAGGTGAGAATAATGCATGCGGATCGTATTTTGAATCTGTTTTGTCTTCCACCTGTGCAAATAATGCCAGCGAAAAGGTAAAACAGCAGCACATAGAAAGTACTTTCTTTATCATATTATTTTGATTTTATCGAACCGAAGGTAAATAAAAGCATCACATCTCCACCGCGTGATACTGTGAACGGTAATTATTGCCAGTCATTTAACAGTTTTTTGCCGTTTTCTTTTATCGCGTTGTCGTCTTCCGTATGGTTCGGCAAAGTGAGCATGTTTTTAATAATTGAAATTGCTTTTTCATTTTCATCGATCTTATGATAGGCTTTTGCCAGTTCCAGGTAATTTAAAATAAACCCCGAAGTAAGGGATTGTGATTTTTCAAAAGCGGCAATAGATTCTTTGAATGAAGAGGAAGGAAGGCCTCCATAGAAAATGTTTACAGCGGCTCTTTCAAAAAAATTCAAACTGCTTATTTCATAATGCCACCTCCCCAGCACATGCCATGATAAAAAATAATTAGGGTTCGATTTTATAGAAATATCCACGTATTTCCTGATGTCTTTTGCATTGTTCATCTTTTCTTTACCGCTTTTACTCATGGTTGATCTTCCCAGTGCAATGGCCATTGAGCAACTGGCTTCATAATTAACCGGGTCGATCTTCAAAGCCGTTTCTGCATATATCCGGGCAGCCGCATAATAACTATCCCTTAATTTTCCATCCTTCTGGCGTTTCCCGATCCTGCTGCATAATTCACTGCATTTGCTGAGTGCATGCAGATTTGTGGGACTAATTTTAAGTACTTCTTTAAATTTTTCAAAAGCTGCAGTTTCATCAGGAACTGATTCCAACCGGTCGGCCTCTTTTATCAGGCCACTAAAATCCTGGGCAGATGGATAAAAAAATGAGCACAGGGAAAGAAAAATAAATAATAGGCTTTTCATGCTAAAATTCCTTTTTATAGGTAATCGCCACTGACCCGTGAAATGTGGCCATTGGCGGATTTTTTTTTTCAATACTCACAGAAATTGATCTGATAAGGGGACAGGCACTTTGTATATTATGCGCCAAATCCTGTGCCACAGTTTCCAAAAGCCCCGTGGGAATTTCCATTCTTTCCCTGACAATTGAATAGACCAATTCGTAATTCACCGTTTGTTCTAATGCGGTAACCTGTTCATTTCCCTCAATTGTCAGCGCCACATTTACTTCATATGAATTACCTAAAACCCTTTCTTCTTCATGAATACCATGAAAAGAAAAGAATTGTAAGTTATTTAGATGGATGGTGAACATTGATGAAAATTGATAATGGGTTAATTGATGAATATTAATGGATAATTGGTTAATTGATAATGGATAATGTTTTTAATTTGTTAGATACTTACTAAAATGGAATAATGTTATGAATTAAAGAAATTATCAATTAACCCATTATCCATTATCAATTCATCTTACAATTTATCAGATACTAACAAAAATGGAATACTGTTTTGAATTAAAGAAATTATCAATTAACCCATTATCAATTATCAATTCATCAGTGTAAACCTTTCTCACTAAGGTATCGCTCCGCATCCAGCGCGGCCATACAACCCGTGCCTGCCGCGGTTACAGCCTGGCGATAAATTTTATCCTGTACGTCGCCGGAAGCAAACACGCCTTCCACATTGGTTTTAGATGTACCCGGAATTGTTTTTAAATAACCGGCCTCATCCATCTCCAGCCATCCTTTAAAAATATCGCTGTTGGGCTGGTGGCCTATAGCAACAAAAAATGCACTCACCGGAATTTCCTGCTTCTCCCCTGTCTGGTTATTTTTTATTCGAACCCCTACCACTTTTTTATCTCCCAATACTTCATCTGTTTCACTGTTCCAGTATATTTTTATGTTTGGGGTATGGATCACCCTGTCTTGCATTACTTTACTTGCCCGCATTGCATTTCTGCGAACGATCATGTGCACCCGGGAACAGATCTTGGAAAGATACAGGGCTTCTTCTGCTGCTGTATCACCGGCTCCCACTATTGCCACTTCTTTTCCTTTAAAGAAAAAACCATCGCATACGGCACAGGCACTCACACCATAACCATTTAAACGTTGTTCGCTTTCAATGCCCAGCCATTTTGCCGAAGCACCTGTGGAAATTATTACTGAATCGGTTGCTATCCATTTTTCTTCATCGATTTCCACTTTCAAAGGGCGGGCAGAAAAATCAACGTTTGTAGCCAAACCGTAACGGATATCCGCACCCATGCGTTTTGCCTGGTTCTCAAAATGTACCATCATTTCGGGCCCCTGCACTCCATCGGGATAACCGGGATAATTCTCTACGTCGGTGGTTATTGTCAATTGTCCGCCGGGTTGTATGCCCTGGTACAAAACAGGATTCAATCCCGCCCTGGATGCATAAATTGCTGCAGTATAACCCGCCGGTCCCGAACCAATGATCAGACAATGTACTTTTTCAATACTCATACTATTTGCTTTATCAACGAAACACGAATTTAAAGGAATATTTTTTGGCAGGCCAATGATCAGTGTGCAATAACGGTTCCATACCATGCGGCATAACCACAAAACGCACCCAATGCATTATTACTGATATTGCCAATTACTTTACCCGGTTGTGAAAAAGGATTGCCAATACTTTGCCGTGCAAATTCCCAGGTATTCCAGAAAGTATATGTGGCTTTATCAATATCGCAAATTTTTAATGTCACCGTATCTCCTTTCATAAAAAAATTGTTGTCGTAACTGACCGGGTTATTATTGTCAACGCCGGGATCTACCTGCACTTCATAAGTGGTACCGTCAATTATGGAATCATCAAAGACTGAATTTGCTCCAGGCAAAAAAGGATCACTGTTTGTTTTGGTAAAATACCGGATGTAATTGCCCAGGCCCGGAGGATCTGTTGTGCGCACCATCAATACTCTTTTATTGCTATCCGGATTTAACGGTGCCTGTTTAAACCAGATGGAATCCGGGAATTTTACAAGCAGCGGTATAGTTGTTTTGGCAGTGTACTCTTTCCCTTCGGATTTAATATCCAGTGAATATTGTTTGTTAAACTGTCCCACAAAGGCTGTGGCGATATTTGACGAATCAATTCCGTAATAGTAACCGGTATAGCCCCCGCCTAACGGTAAGGCATATTCTTTTAATGGATGGGTAACAGTTCCGTTGGACATGGTGACAACTGCATGGTGTACAAAGGAACTGTCTAAGATCGCCGTGCTGATGGATGAAAAGTAATTGAGGCTCTTTGTCAATACCACTGTTGGAACCTTGCCGTTTTCGATCTGTGCATCCACCACCAGTAAGGGGTCGGCATTCTTTAAATTAAAATCAATATTTCTTTCACAGGAGCTTAATATCAATACAAGATAAAGACCAGATAAAACGTATTTCATCATGCAAAATTAAAACAATAAGCAGTAGAAAAGGTTTAAAACGTTTAAGAGGTTTAAAAGGTTTAAGGGGGCATAAAAAAATCCTCCCGTTTGCGGCGGGAGGACTGATTGAAACCCATCAAAATATCATTATCCCAGGTAAGCTTTTAAAGCACCACTGTAACGGGCTTTCTGTAAGCGTTTAATGGCTCTTTCCTTGATCTGGCGGATACGCTCTTTGGTGAGATCATATTTCTGACCAATTTGCTCAATGGTTACCCCATTTTCTCCGTCAAGCCCAAAATAAGCATTCACGATCTCTGCTTCACGCGGACTCAGAGATTTTAAAACCCTGCGGATCTCATTTTTCAATGAATCATGCATTACGTCTTCATCAGTTTCATCAGCACCTTTCAATAGATCTCCCATGGCTACATCTTCTGCTTCATGCACGGGTGCATCAAGGGAAGTATGACGGGTATTGCTTTGAAAAATGTTGTTGATCTCTGTTTCACTCATCTCCAGTAATTCGGCCAACTCTTCGGTACTTGGCTCCCGTTCGTGTTCCTGTTCAAAAGCCATGTAGGCCTTGTTAGCCTTGTTGTAAGTGCCAATTTTGTTTTGAGGCAGGCGGACTAATCTGCCCTGCTCTGCCAACGCCTGTAGTATAGATTGGCGAATCCACCACACAGCGTAAGAAATAAACTTGAAACCTTTTGTTTCATCAAAGCGTTGTGCCGCTTTAATTAAGCCGAGGTTGCCCTCGTTGATCAAATCGCTAAGTGAAAGGCCCTGGTGCTGGTACTGCTTAGCCACAGATACCACGAAACGAAGGTTGGCCTGCACCAATTTGTCCAATGCCCGCTGGTCACCCATTTTGATCTTTTGGGCCAAAATGGTCTCTTCCTCAGGTGTGATCATAGAGATCTTGGAAATTTCCTGCAGATACTTTTCAACCGCCTGTGAATCCCGGTTGGTTATCTGCGTTGCGATCTTTAGTTGCCTCATTTGCTTGTATTAAATTCAGAAATATAACACTTATAGGACAAGGTTTGTTAGAAAAAGGTTGCAAAACTATGGTTAATACTGCAACTATTCCTCAAAAATTGTGTGCAAAAGTACGTTAATAATCTTGCATTTCATAGTGATAGTGCATAAATGGGGCCAAAGGTGGATAAAAGGGCCCGAACGGCCGATACTTGATCTAGAGCCTACGGATTAGTTGGAGTTTGCTTAGATACTGGATTCTGGATACTCGATCAAGAGCCTACGGATTAGTTGGAGTTTGCTTTGATACTGGATTCTGGATACTGGATCAAGAGCTTACGAATTAGTGGCTTTAACAGAATTTGAACAGACAGAACCTTCAAAATCTAAAACATATTCGATAATTGAGCCCTATCCAGTATCACAGAATCCAGTATCCAATTCGGCATCTCCGTCTTATATTTGCCTCATGATCACCGATCTTCGTTCCGATACATTCACCAAACCTACACCAGCCATGCTGGATGCCATGTTCAAAGCTCCGGTTGGGGATGATGTTTTTGGCGAAGACCCATCTGTTAATCAATTGGAAGCGATGGCAGCTGATATGTTTGGAATGGAAGCAGCTATCTTTTGTCCAAGTGGCACCATGACCAACCAAGTGGCCATTAAATGCCATACCAGGCCCGGTGATGAAGTGGTATGTGACAAAATTAGCCATGTATATATTTATGAAGGCGGGGGAATTGCCTTTAACAGCGGCTGCCAGGTAAAACCCATCGAGGGAGACCGGGGCAGGATCAATGCCGACCAGGTAATTGCAGCAATCAATGCTGATGACCCACATAAAGCAAGAACCAGCCTCGTAAGCCTTGAAAATACAGCAAATCGAGGTGGTGGAAGTTGCTATCAATTTACTGATTTTAAAATGATAAAAGATGTTTGCTTAAAAAATAATTTAAGCCTGCATTTGGATGGGGCCCGGCTTTGGAATGCCCTTGTTGCGAGACGAGAAAGCCCGAAACAATATGGTGAGGTCTTCGATAGTATTTCAATTTGCCTGAGTAAAGGGTTGGGGGCGCCGGTAGGAAGTTTATTATTGGGCAAACATGATTTTATCAAACAAGCCCGGCGGGTTCGTAAAGTATTTGGTGGTGGGATGAGGCAGGCTGGTTATTTGGCAGCAGCCGGAATCTATGGTTTGGAGCATAATATCGAACGTTTGTCGGAAGACCATTTTCATGCAAAGCAAATTGAAGAAGCCCTGGGTAAAAAAGAATTTATTGGTAAAATCATGCCTGTTGAAACCAATATCATCATCTTTGAAGTAACCGGTAGCTATACTCCTGTAACGTTTTGTAATAAACTGCGTCAGCACAAAATTCTATGCCTTGCCATTTCCGCTACACAAGTAAGGATGTTAACGCATCTTGATATTACTAAAGAAATGGTAAAAAATCTCATCCAGGTCATTGAGGCACTATAATTATAATTGGGAAATAAATTCGCGCCTTTCTTTTAACTAACTAAAAACAACCTGTATGAAGTTTTCCCTGGTCATCCCTGTATGCTTTGCTGCGATTGCCTTTCAATCCTGCACAAAGAACGACATTACAGCCGCAGTAAAAATTATTTGCCCGGCTGAAACAAGTGTAATTTATTAATCAGATTGTTAACATATGATGGTTGGTCTCAGCTCGAAACTTTGAAGACATATATGCTGTAGTTTTTATTGTATCCGGCTGCTATTCTACCATGGGCTGGATTTGAATAATATATCTCTGCATAATGATAACCGTATAACTGACAGGTACCAGTTCCTCAACTCTTCCCAGACTCTTCCCTGACTTGTCCCAAACATTAGTATGGCTTTCAGGAACAGAGTAGGAACAGAGTAGGAACAGAGTAGGAACAGAGTAGGAACTGTTCCGGAGGAGTTATTAGGAAGACATTGAGAAAACTACTTCCATATGATAGTCATCGTTGCCGGGCATAAAAGGGGAAAAAGCAGCCCATTCTTCCTAATTCCTGATCATTCTAAGCTGGCCAGATATCAAATTGAGATACTGTGCAATAACGCCGTATTGGAAATAAGCTGTTAAAAGATTAGCTTTATATGACATTGATTATCTAGTTTTCATTTCTTCCCTGAAATCGCAGCATGTTGAAATTGAACGTTAAATTCCTGTTGCCTGTTTTACTCCAGTTTGGCTTTATTAAGCTTTCCGCGCAAGGCATCAACCAGTTTTGGGGTATCACTAAGCAGGGAGGGCCAACTGCCATCGGCAGCATTTTCAGTACAGATTCAGCAGGTGGAAATTTACAAAACCGCTATTCCTTTGTTACAGGGGATGGGCAATTCCCAAGTTCGGGCCTTACTGTCTTTAATAATAAACTATACGGTTTATCGGGTTCGGGCGGGACTAATGGTGCCGGAACATTATTTGAATACGATCCCGCAACCAGCACATTTACGAAAAAAGTAGATATGGTTGCGGCAAATGGATCAAATCCCTTTGGTGGTTTAACGGTATATAATAATAAACTGTACGGCGTAACCTATTCGGGAGGAGTAAATGGCGACGGAACAATATTTGAGTACGACCCTTCTACAAATACCTATACTGATAGATTTGATTTGGTGTATGCTTCCGGTGCCTTTCCGCAAGGCACGTTGGCATTATATAACAACAAATTTTACGGGTTGGCAACACTTGGAGGGGCGAACGCTGTCGGAGTTTTATTTCAATATGACCCTGCAACAAATGTCTATACCGATAAAATTGATATGCTTACATCTGCCGGTAATTTTGGATACAACCTTACAGTTTATAATAATAAATTTTATGGGGTAACTCCACTCGGTGGTGCCAATAGTCTCGGAGTAATATTTGAATATGATCCGGCAGCAAATGTGTATACTAAAAGAATTGACCTGAGTAACAGTATTGGAGCTAGAGGTTATGGAATATTAGAGGCCTGCAATAATAAATTATACGGCCTCGCCAATCAAGGCGGAACAAATAGCAATGGTGTTTTGTTTGAATATGACACTACAAGTTTTACTTATACCGATAAAGTTGACCTGACCTCTGCTACAGGGGATCAGCCTTTCGGTTCGATGAAACAATATAATAATAAATTGTATGGGCTTACTTCCATAGGCGGAGTCAATAATAAAGGCACCCTGTTTGAATATGACCCATCCACGGCCACTTATACAAAAAAGCAGGATTTCAACGGCACCAATGGAAGCTTTCCTGAAAAAACACAATTGATTGTCTTTCCTGCACCTGTTTCCAAGGGTGTCTTGTCCACCTGTGAAGTTTTACCTTCCGCTACGATCGATAACAGCAATTATAATAAATGGGTACCCGTTACCGATAGCTTGGGCGATATTGCAGCAGAGATCAATGCCCATGGAAATGTTCTTGGAACCGTTACCGTATCATTGTTTACCAAAACAGGTGCCTGCCGCGAAGATGCAAACCACCGCCTGTACCTGAACCGGAATATTACCATCACCCCGCAATTCCAGCCGGTTTCGGGCAATGTTGACCTGAGGCTATATGTCCGTAAATCAGAGCTGGATTCATTAAAGGATGCAGTTAACTCCATGATGCAGCCTTCAGGCGTAGCTTCAATATATCAAGTGGATGTTTTTAAAAACAATGATGCATGTGCTGCCACAGGCAGTATAGCCGCTTTGCCTCTTACAGCAACCACTGGCACTTATGGTGTTGATTATTACCTCCAGGTAAGTGTGAGCAGTTTTTCCAGTTTCTATTTTGCGAATAAACTGCTTACTTCCATACTCCCGCTGGAATTGAAATTTTTTACAGGAATTCAAAAAACAACAGCGAACCTGTTGCAATGGAAAGCGCAATTCAGTTCTTATACCAGCTTTTTTGTTGAAAGAAGCTTTGATGGTATTCATTTCAGTGAAATAGGGTTTGCAGAAACGAATGGTGCTGACACTGCCCGGCTTTTTGAATATAGTGATGATCAACCCGGGAATATAAATAATTATTATCGCCTAAGGATGAAACAGCAAAACGAAACGGAGAAATATTCTGCGACCATTCTGTTGCAACGAAAACTACTTTCTCCTGTAACCGTTTTTATTCAACCGAATGTAATAGCATCACCAACTGCAGTCATCCTGACAAACAGTGATAAAGACAGGGATATTGACCTTATCATTACAGATATGCAGGGAAGGGTCATGCAAAAAAACCATTTTGCATTGAAAGCAGGTAGCAATAATATCAGGTTGGGCCTGCACAAATTTGCAGCAGGGATGTATGGCCTGTCGGGGGTATACGAAGGCGGCAAAACAAATGTGCAAATGTTTATCAAAAACTAAGCGATCGTCTTTTCACTATTTCACATTGAATAATATTTACATAGCGTTCTGTATTTTAAAAACTATGGGGCACTTTTTTGAATAACTTCGTATTTACTTATTTAAAGTATCAAGTATCAAGTATCAAGTATCAAGTATCAAAATTCAAATTCATTATGTTCCCCAAAATAAACCCCACTACTACCCCATCATGGCAGGCACTGCAGGATCATTATGCTGAAATGAAAACGATGCACATGGAAGACCTTTTTGCCACTGATGCCAACCGGTTCAATAAATTTTCGTCTGCTGTTACGGATATCGTTTTTGATTATTCAAAAAATATCATTACGGATAAAACAATGCAGCTGCTTTTGCAACTGGCTGCAGATTGCAAATTGAAAGAGGCCACCGATGCCATGTTCATCGGTGAAAAGATCAATGAAACAGAAAACAGGGCGGTTCTACATACGGCATTAAGAAATTTTTCGGGTAAGGCTGTTGTAACAGATGGCAAGGATGTGATGCCGGGGGTGCAAGCTGTATTAAAACAAATGGAAAGTTTTTGTGAAAAAATTCACAGTGGGGAATGGCTGGGTTATTCCGGAAAAAAAATAAAATACATTGTAAACATCGGCATCGGTGGCAGCGACCTGGGCCCGGTGATGGTAACAGAAGCATTGAAACCATACTGGATGAAAGATATCCAGCCCTGGTTTGTAAGCAATGTAGACGGAACACATATTGCCGAAACGCTGAAAAAAATAAATGCTGAAGAAACCCTTTTCCTGGTTGCCAGTAAAACCTTCACCACGCAGGAAACCATGACCAATGCGCACACCGCAAGAGAATGGTTTTTACAATTTGCAAAAGAAGAGGTACACATTGCCAAACATTTCGTGGCATTATCAACCAATACAACCGAAGTGATAAAATTTGGAATAGATCCTTCCAATATGTTCGTGTTTTGGGATTGGGTTGGCGGGCGTTACAGTTTGTGGAGCGCCATCGGACTATCCATCGCTTTAACCACAGGCTATGAAAATTTTGAGAACTTACTGAAAGGTGCACACGAAATTGACACTCATTTTGCCACTACACCTTATGAAAAAAACATCCCGGTGATCATGGCATTGATCGGGATATGGTATGGCAATTTTTTTGGCACAAGCACCGAGGCTATTTTGCCCTATGACCAATACATGCATCGCTTCCCCGCTTATTTTCAGCAGGGTAATATGGAGAGTAATGGAAAATACGTAGACAGGAACGGAGAAAAAGTGCATTATGCTACCGGCCCGGTGATCTGGGGAGAACCCGGCACTAACGGGCAGCATGCTTTTTATCAACTGATTCACCAGGGTACGCAAATCATTCCATGTGATTTTATTGCACCGGCCATTTCACACAACCCCATTGGTGATCATCACCAAAAATTATTGAGCAATTTCTTTGCACAAACCCAGGCATTGATGAACGGAACATCTTCAAGATTGGCAATGACAGATACTGATCCGTACAGGGAGTTTGAAGGCAACCGGCCTACCAATTCAATTTTATTAAAAGAGATCACCCCATTCACGTTAGGTGAACTGATCGCTCTGTATGAACATAAGATCTTTGTACAGGGAGTGATCTGGAATATTTACAGTTTTGACCAATGGGGTGTTGAATTAGGAAAAGTTTTAGCCCATAAAATATTACCGGAATTGCAGGATGAAAAGAAAGTCAGTTCTCATGATGCTTCCACCAATGGGTTGATAAATGCATACAAAAGTTTAAGATGATGGAATGGACTTAGCCGGCCTTAAATTGGGAAATCCGGTAGTGTTTCAGTTTGTCATTCTGGGAACGAAATTTTTCTTGTCATGCTGAGGAACGAAGCATCTGAACGTGAACCAAAAAAAGAGATGCTTTCCCGAAATCGGTATAATTTTTATACCTTGTATTGTAAAATACTTTTTATGAAAACGCTACTTATTGTATGTTTCATTTTAACCGGCTTGTTTTCTGATGCCCAGTTTAAAACTCCTGCATCAAAATTTAATTTTAATTATGATTTTTTAAGAAAAGATAACCTGGTCACAGCATCTGGTTTAGTGACCTTTCCCAAAGCAACATTCAGCATCCAAAACAGTGTTGGAAAAATATATGCATTGCCGGCGGATAAAATGCCTTGTCTTGTTCCTGATACTAAGTTGATAACTCCTATTCCAAACAAAGTAAAGCCCTTCACCTATTCATTAATGCTGAATCCTTATAAAAATGAGGAGTTGATCCCGGTGCAGTAAAGGTGTCAAGACGGCTTCGAGCCGTCAGACACCTATAAAAAAATCCTCTCAAAAAGAGAGGATTCACAGCAATTAGTTTTGGTGTATACGTTACCACTTATCTACTTCCTCAGTGCTTCCGTTATCAACAGGAGTAGTGGTAGTGGGAGGAGAAGTTTCACTATGTTCAACTGGTGTATCAATGTGGGCAACTGGTGTTTCAGTTTTTTCTTCTGGAACATCAGTACCCGGAGTTGTTTCTGCAGCGGTATCAGATGCAGCAGTTGCAGTAGCCGTTCCCTGTCCATCTTCACCTTCATATGGCGTATCATGGTTAAAGGCATCAAAATCAAAATCAGGCATTAATTCTGTTTTAACATAATCAATCGCTTCACCCAATCCTTTGATGAATTTATTAAAATCTTCCTTGTAAAGGAATATTTTATGCCTGTCGTAACCTTCAGAATCAAAGCGTTTACGGCTTTCTGTGATAGTTAAATAAAAATCATTGCCACGGGTTTCTCTTACATCAAAAAAGTAAGTCCTGCGTTTTCCTGCACGGATGCGTTTACTATAAACGCTTTCCATTTTTTTGTCGTTGTTTTCGTACGCCACTGGGATAAAATTTTAGTTTTAAACGATTCCCCCGATTATACGGGATGAGCAAAGATAAAATTGTTTTCGAATCCACAAAATATAACCCTTTTTATTTACGAATAAAGATTTGAATTGTATAGATTTACCCGGATTCCCCGTCTGCCTGCCCGGGTTCACGATTCTGTTCCTGTTGCCTGGCGTACATTTCGGCGTAAATGCCTTTATTTTCCAGCAATTGCAGGTGTGTACCCTCTTCAGCGATCTTTCCGTTATCCAGCACAATGATCTTGTCAAATTCAAACAAAGAAAATATCCTGTGCGTAATGATAATGGCCGTTTTATTATCCAGATAAGCATATAAATTACTGATAATTTCTTTTTCCGTACGGGCGTCAACAGCACTGAGGCAATCATCAAAAATTACGATTTGCGGATCTTTGATGAGGGCTCTTGCAATGGAAATTCGTTGTTTTTGTCCTCCACTCAGGGTTACTCCCCGCTCCCCTATCATCGTATCGTAGCCATGTTGAAATCTTTTGATCTCTTCGTGTACACTTGCCTGTTTTGCGGCATTTATGATCGATTCCTCCGAAGCATCATCCATGCCAAAACGGATATTATTACTTACCGTTTCGCTGAATAAAAAAACGTCCTGTGGCACATAACTGATCTGTGCACGCAATGCACGAAGGTTAATTTTATTCAGTGGTATACCATCAAACAATATCATTCCTTTTTGCGGTTCGTACATATGCAACAGCAATTGTGCGATAGTTGACTTCCCTGTACCGGTCCTCCCCACTATGGCAATTTTCTCTCCGGCCCTTACCTGCAGTGAAAAATCATCCAAGGCATGAATACCGGTATGCGGGTAAGTGAAATCAACACTGTTGAATGAAATATTTCCCTGCAATAATGGTTTTAAATTTTCCGGGGAATCTTTTATAGCCGGTACTGTATGCAGGAACTCGTTGATCCTTCTTTGAGAGGTTACTGCACGTTGCGTGATGCTGGCGGTCCATCCAATTGCACTCACAGGAAAGGTTAGCATCTGGATATACATTACAAATTCGGCGATCTTACCCACACTGGCATCAGGTACATTATTCACCACATCAAGACTGCCTACCATGATCGTTATTAATGTGCTTAAACCGATCAGTAATGCCATACTGGGAAAATAAATGGCCTCGGTCTTTGCCAGGCTCAACGCATTTTCCCGGTACGCCTCGCTGTTTTTTTTAAAAAAACCAAACATGGCTTTTTCCTGCACGAAAGATTTTATCACACGTATTCCCGAATAAGATTCCTGTGCATTGGTGGTAAGATCACTTAGCAGGGATTGTATGCGTTCACTTTTTTTGTTGATGATATTATTTACAAAATAAATGGTGATGGCGAGTATGGGTAAGGGTGATAACGCTACCAGGGTAAGTTTTGGGCTTGCCTTTAGCATAAAGAAAATACTGAAACCGATCACTGCAGCAAGGTTGATGAAATACATGATGGCGGGCCCCGTGTACATCCGCACCCGGCTTACGTCTTCAGAAATACGGTTCATGAGATCGCCCGTACTGTGGGTTTTATAAAAATGCGTATCCAATTTCTGGTAATGGGAAAAGACTGTATTTTTCTGATCGTATTCAATATGACGGCTCATCACAATAATGGTTTGCCGCATGAGGAACATAAAGAATCCGCTGATGATCGCCAACACCAGCAAGGTTAACCCTGCGAAAAGAATTTTATGCGAAAACCGTTGCTCCTTTTTTACGGAAGTATCCGCATCAAATTTTTTAATAACGGCTCTTACAATAATGTCATAATTTTTTTCATCATTTTTTGTAGTGAGCAGGTTTGCACTGCCGTCGGGGTTTTTGATAGAATGCACCACAGTATTCACCACATAGCCGGTCAGTTGCGGGGCCAGTATGCGGAAATAATTGGTGAATACCACAAATACAATACCCAGCATAAAATGCCAGCGGTATTTCCAGAAATATTTGTTGAGGGTGGAAAGTTGTTTCATTCATGGCAAAAATAAGCCAAAACCACGAAGCCGGTTTGCCATTGATACAGTATGCTGAATATCATGATATAACAAGGAGGCTGCATGAACAGCCTCCTTGTTAAACAAAACCATGATCCGATTTATTGTTTGACCAGTTTTACCGTTTGTGTATTATGATCTCCCTGCATCACCCTGGCGAAATATACGCCTGCCGGAAGATCTTTGCCGATGTTTATTGCATGTTTTGAAATAGAATTTGTAATAACACTGATCTCCCTGCCAACAGCATCAACGATCCTGATGGTAACCGGTTCATTACTGTTGCCTGAAACCTCTATCCTGAATTCATCGGAAGATGGATTGGGAAATACTTTCACAAAAAATTCAGCATTGGGTATATTGGTTATCATCCCCTCCTGCTCCTCCAGTGGAATAGAATTACCACAGTTCCAGGTCACATTCTTAGTGCTTGTAATATTCTGGGCAATATAGGTTCCTGTCATGATGCAGGGCCCGTTGTTGTTAATGGCAAGATTTCCGACAGCGATATAGATGCCCGCAGTGATCCTGGTATCCGTACCGTTTATGGTGAATTTTTCTGCATCAATATTCTGATCACCCAGGTAGAAAGTTACCCTGTCGGGGCTACTTTCATTGATACGGTTCCTCGCACCGATCGTAACGGTGTTCTTGATCCGCACATTCGCATCATGATTGAAATTGATGGTCGTGTATTTTAATGGTGATGGTTTTCCATCAATAGCAGTGAGTTGATCAATATTAATATCGCCGGCAGTGAAAGTTACTGCTGCTCCTTCATTAATAAGGATCGTACCGTAAATTGTTCCATTGATGTTAACTGTTGCATTCTTTCCAATAGTAAGACTGTTATAATTGTTAATGATCGTTGCTGTAGCATTATCCGGAACTGTAAAGCCGCCTCCCGGTACCACCGCGGTGTTCAATAACATTGGCGGCAAAGAAACAACAGCCGGGGTACTGAACGTACCACCGGTAACGGTTACTGGCTGGTGCAGTTGAATAACGCTGGCCCTGATCAGGCCGTTCACGGTTGAATTTTTGTTAACCTGCACCTTCTTACCCTGACCTGTGTTGCCTATGTTACCATTTACAGAATTGCTTTCACCCAGGTTTACATCTGTTAAGCCGAGAACAATATAACCCGAGCATGAACCGCCTGTAATGGTAATTGTTGCCGATCCCCCGGTAAAGCCTGATGAACGCGTACAATTGGCATCACTGACAGAAACAACTGTGTACGTGGTAGTTGTTGTAACAGGACTGCTGAATACATTGAATGGCACACCACTCGTTACTCCTGATGCCGTACGGTTGCCGCTGCCGTCATTATATATCACTGTAAATGGATTTGAACCTGCAGTGGCGGTCCAGGTGAGCATACCCATACCTGATCCCACAAAAGGCCCGTTGGCAGATAAGTTGCCCTGTGGCAATGCATTCACTATTACATTCTTTGATGCCGTTGCAGGGCCGTTACAGCCGTTAACCGTATACGTTATCGTTGATGAGCCCGCACTTACCGCGGTCACCAAACCACTTGATACATTGACCGTAGCAATACCGGGTGCACTGCTGCTCCAGGTTCCGGCGGGATCACCAATGCTGGTATAGGTTGCCGTAGCACCTACGCATAAGGGTGAGTTACCGCTTACGCTTCCTGCGTTTGAATTGGCGCTTACCGTTAATGTGGCCGGATTACTTGTTGCAGTGGGTGCACATTGACCCGTAACAATGCATCGGTATTGATAGCCAGTCATACCTGCTGTAACGCCGGTAAGGCTTAAGGTCACAGTAGCAGCACCACTGTAAACCCCTCCATTTGCGATGTTCCATGGGCCGCCTGCACCTGTTGTGCTCAATTGCCATTGGTAAGTTAATGGTGCTGTGCCGCTGGCACTAACGGTAAAGCTTGTATTTGCATTTGCACATACCGATGAACTGGCCGGTTGACTGTTGATAGCTGGTGGCGTACATCCTGCTGGCGGATCGATGAGCATTATAGAATCGGAAAAGCTTACCCTTACACTTGAAGCATTGATCAAATTGCTGCGCATATCAACATGAGCAATATCCTGTAAGAGGATATCGTCCACATACCAACCTATCGCAGCAACACTCGCATCTGATCCAAAACGGAATCGGAATTTTACATTCTGGCCCGCATAGGAAGACAGTTGAACCGTAGTTTTCACAAAGCCGGCACTGTTACCCGTAAACGCAGGTCTTCCTGACAAAGGATTGCCACTTGAATTCAAGGTGCCGTTATAACCTCCTGATGTCATTTTTGAACCAAGATCGCTCCAGGTGGTGCCTCCATTTGTACTAATCTCTACAACGCCTCCATCCCATTGGGGTTCTGAATTTATATAACCCCAGAACGTTAAGGTAGGAGGCGAAGCCGGTAATGCAATGCTATTTGTTGAAAACAACTGCTGATCATTTACCGAAGTAAGATTTGAAGTGAAGAATGAATAGGACGCACTATGGCTTTGTGTATTAGTAGATACCCACGGATTATTTGTTGGCGTAGATGTTGTTGTCCAGCTTGCCGGTATCGAGGGTGGTGGCCCGGCAACTATTTCATTCAATAATGTAACAGGTACATGGTAAGCTCCCGCATTGATATTTACAACAAAGTTATAGTCTGCCGTTGTGCTGGCTGCCTGGTTAACCGTCCAGCTTACTACCCTATTACCAGCATTATAAATTCCGCCAGCAGTTGCACTTACAAATGTTACGTTTGATGGCAGTGTGTCTGTTATTTTATAATTCGAGACAGCGCCGCAACTACCTACGACAAACCTGTTGGTATAATTAATATTCTGACCTTCAGCGGTTGTAGAAACACCATTCTGTAAAAGCGTAAGTATCCCTCCACCACCGCCAACAAAACTTGGCACCTGGTCGGTGACGCTGTTTGTAGATCCTTCCGAAGCGCCGTCACCCATACCTCTTCTGCGAAACGCCTCTTTAATAGCGCATACATGCACTCCGCCATACAAATTGATATCCGCTTGTATGATAGCGTCCCTGCCACTGATGAAACCAGGACTGCAAGGCTGTAACTTCAAACCTTCAGTAACCAGTTTTAATGCAATATTATTACCGCCACCACCGGCAAGATTATAGATGTTGGGGTTAATAATGCCTTCCTGCTGGATAATATTCCAGGTCATATCCCACAAAGTTGCACACCATATTTCACCCAGGGAGTGCGGTTCAGAAGGAATCGAAGCGGCATATACTTTATTATTCACAGTAAAATCAGTACAATATTTTTGGCTGCGGATACCAAGGCCTGATGGAGACTCGTTTTCAACATAAGTTCCAATGCCTCTTGGATTGGTAAAGCCTGAATTAAGATTTGATGAAGGCCAATCCTGTGTGAACATTAGTGCATAATAATCACTCCAGCCTTCACCCATTTGTTCTGCATTGCCGAGGCAGGATGAATTGGATGGGCCACCCGTGAGGCGGTTACTGATACCATGGCCAAACTCGTGTACAATAACACCATTATCAACATCTCCATCCCTGTTTGGCGTCGTTGATGTCCAGAGATACATTTGCATCCTGCCACTACTGCCGTCTGATGGAGTGGAAAAGTTTGCATTATTGGAACCGCCGCCATCCTGGGCCTCTGCCAAAACATGGTCATTACCGATCCCGCCCCTGCCCAGGTTATTGGTTTGGAAATTACCCGCTGGCTCATCAAAACCGTAAGCATACATTACATCATGAATAATATTGTTCCAATAAAATAAGTTGGTGATATTGAATTGCTGGTTGGGAGGACTTGTAGTGGTAGGTGCCTGTGTGTAATCAGGAATAAAATTAAAAGTGAGGTTGGGTAAAGCTGTTGAAGATGTTGCCGATCTTGTGGGATCGCCGAAGTTTTGATTCGACCTGTCCTGGTATGCCCATACATTATTACCACGGGTATAATTAAAATCCGTACCCACTGCTGTGCTATGCCATTTTAAAGTGGTTGCATTTGCAGTAGCAGCGGTCCATGGGTTGGTTATGATAGCATGTGTACCACCGGGAAAGCTTGGGGCTTCAGCAGGATAAGGAATAACGCGATAGTCAACATTATCTGCCAATGTGGGGCCTTCTGTTTTATCAGGTAATATCGGATGTGGTTTAAAATCAAAGACAAGGTTATTTCCGTTGCCGGAAATTTCGCTTACGGGATTCCTGTTCTTTTCAAATTTAAAAACATGGTTTGGATCATCCCAGTTACAATACACCGTAAGATTGTCGGCTCCCAATGAACTGTTGCTGGTGGCGTCAATTCTTACCAGCCAATAGTCCGAAGCAGTTATAGGAATGATTTGAACCTGCCAGGCCAGTTTAACTGATTTACCATTTTCATCAGGGACCCACATTAACCGGGCCTTAATATTTTCACGTGACAAGCCCATGTTGCCAAATTCAACAGTTCGGCCATTATCTTTTCTGTTTAAAACTGTTGCTGTTTGATTGGTTGTTAATCTCCTGTCTGATATAGCAGCCATGACAGCAGATTCAGCCGATATGGAAGGCGATCCGCTGATCACATTTACTTTTTGATCTATCATGGCGATCCTGTTGCCCGAATTGGACAGCACTTTATTATTCCTGAAAGTTATTACCTGTATTTGATTGTAAACAGGGATATCCTTATATGTTTGTTGCAGGTATACGTACCTGATACCTGTCTGGTTATCCTGGTAAGAATCAGAAACGATAAGGTTATTTAGTTGATCAGCACTTAAGCCAAGAGCTACTCTGTTTACACTTACCAGTTGAAGCGCTGCATTTTTATCTGCATCATTTGTTTGTGCCTGCGTGGCATACATGCAGGTGAAAGCCAGAAGAAAGGAGATAATTTGTTTCATAAAATTACGATTTGATTTAAAAATTATTACCTGGTGAAAGGACTGTTGATCAGTTTTGAATTATATAAATATAAGGCCCGTAGTATTTTATTAATACGGGTAAACTGTTGCAATAAATTTGTTTGATCTGTGGGCGGTCTTGGCGCAGGGTTTGGATTAAAATGTGGAAAAGTAGCATGTAAGATGATACAAAATAATTTTTCCATACACCGAATGAAAAAATATTTATGAATACGCTGTTTGTTTTCCTGATACTGATATTACATTCAATACCGTAGTAAAATAAATACATTAAATTTTCTTCTGCAATACCCCACACAGGTATTTTTAAAAATAGGGGCATAATTTGGATGCAGGAATAGCATTTAACCGTAAAATTACCTCGTAAAATCCCGGAACTTTTCAGGAACTACGGATCCTGGATAATGCGGTGTGGTCATGGTTGATCTATATCTATCTTTTGCATCCTGGGCACTAAAAAGTGCATGATGAGCCACGCAATAAGATAAGCAGCACCGCAAATGAAGAACATAATATAATACCCGGTTTGGATATGCCCGGTGCTTTCATAATATACAAACATTCTTTTTTGAACCAGCAATGTTAATAAAATGGCGCCAATACCTCCAAACATTCCGCCAATACCGGTTACAGAGGCCGTAGCTTTTTTAGGAAACATGTCGCTAACGGTAGTGAAAATATTTGCGCTCCATGCCTGGTGTGCAGCAGCAGCAATGCCTATTACCAGAACAGCAAGCCACATATTCATAGCACCCAGCATCTGGGCAAAGATGATCGGGATCACAAAAAATGCATAAATGAGCATACTTGTTTTGCGCGCTTTGAATACAGGCCATCCCTTATTGATCAGTTTCATGGGCAACCAGCCTCCGCCAATACTGCCAACGCTGGCGATGATATAAACAATTGCGGAAGGCCACATTAACTCGGTGTCTGAAAGTAAATATTGTTTTCTTAAAAAATCGGGGAGCCAAAAAAGATAAAACCACCAGATGGGATCTGTAATGAATTTGCCAATTGCAAATGCCCATGTTTGTTTAAAACTCAATAGTTTGAACCAGGAAACTTTTTCAGTGTTGGTTTGATCCTCATCTTTATCACTATGGATATATTCAAATTCGGGCTGTAATAATTTTTTTTGTTTGGAGGGCACTTCATAAAAAATAAACCACAAGATCAACCAGATAAAACCAATTATCCCGGTAAGTATAAATGCCCACTGCCAGCCCCAGTTATGTGCAATTAAAGGAACGGTAAGTGGTGCAACGATGGCCCCGATGTTAGAACCACTGTTGAAAATACCAGTGGCTAAAGCCCTTTCTTTTTTGGGGAACCATTCTGCAGTAGCTTTAATGGCAGCAGGAAAATTACCGGATTCAGTAATGCCTAAAAATATTCTTGCAATGCTAAAAGTGCCTGTACCCGTTGCTAAAGCATGACCTATGGCAGCAATGCTCCATAAACCTGTCGCCAACGCATATCCGATCTTTGTGCCCAATTTATCGATCACCCTTCCCGCGAATAACATGCCTAATGCATAGGCAGCTTTAAAAGCAATTTCAATATTGGAGTAATTCGCCGCTTCCTGTACAGCATTCCAGTTAAATGCTGTGGCCAGGTAAGGCTTGATATAACTGATGACTGCCCTGTCTAAATAATTGACTGTTGTAGCAAAAAACAACAAGGAACATATTGTCCACCTGTATTTACCTATGGCGTTATTTGCGTTCATTTATTATTTTTAATGCTTTGAACCAATGCCAATACTTCACGGGAAGATACTTCAATTGCTGCATAATCCTTTTGTTCCATTAATTTTTTACTGATGAGTTTGCTGCCCATGCCTACCGCACAAACGCCTGCTTTAAACCAGCCTTCCATATTTTCTTTTGTAGTATCCACTCCACCGGTTGGCATGAATAATAATTTTGGAAAGATATCTTTGATACTGCTTAAAAATTCCGGCCCCAGCATATTGCCAGGGAAAAGTTTGATGAATTTTATTCCTGCATTTTCAGCAGCAATGATCTCGGATGGCGTCATACAACCGGGTGCATAAAATATATCATTGGCCACGGCATAGTCGGCCACTTCTTTTACAAAACCAGGGCTCACCAAAAAATCAGCGCCGGCATTCATATAATCACTGGTATGTTGCAGGTTTTTAATTGTTCCCACACCCAGCAAAAGGCCCGGCATCTCTGCATTTCTTACTGCTACCATTTTTTTAAAGTTGTTCAGTGCTGCATCGCCACGGTTGGTATATTCTACTGCCATGATGTCGGCCCGGTAAATGGCTCTTAATACTTCCACGCTGATCGTTTCATCGGTGTTGAAATATAATGGGAGGATTCCCTGCTCTAAAATTAAATCTGTTACCTGTTTTGTATTACTCATAATGCAATTTTTTATTTTGGGCTAAAGCCCGATTCAATTTTTAGCTTCAATACCCGGCATGAATGCCGGGGCTATGAATCAGATCTTTACTTTGATCACCAGTTTTTTTATTTCTCCTTCGCCGATCATCGGTGCGTGCACATCCTCTGGAAAAAAAATGGCAAACTGTCCGTCCGTTAATTGAAAAAACATGTCCGGTGCATCATGATACAACTGCACATCTCTTTCTTCATTATATCCGCCGTTTTCATTCCTGCATTTTTCACGAGGCTTCCAGCCAATTTGTTCCACTCCATTGATACAAAGCTGGATGTCGATATGTTTGTTGTGGCATTCAAATTTTGCTGTAGATGCTTCAGCCGTCATGCCTGTTTTATTGGAGAATATGGCCCGCAGGTTATCGCCGTCAATTTCATATTTACCCATTTCAATTGTATCCAGGTTAGTATTTTGAATATAACCGAATGCTTTTGCAAATAGCGGATGTACGCTGTAGTATTTAGATGAGTTCTTTAAAGAGTCGATGATCATAATTTTTTTATTACACGAATTATTACTAATTACACGAATTGAAGGAGTTCAGCAAAGAACTGCATGTACAAGTGTGCGACGCCAATGAAGTTGAACAATGATTAAATGCCCGGGAAAAAAAATAGTTATCTCATTTCTCGACTTCGCTCGAAATTTCGAAACACATCCTTCGACTTCGCTCAGGACAAAACGGCCTAGCGCTGCACCCTCCCGCTCCCATCTCCTTTCATCAAATCTTTTACATCACTTAAAGTAGCATGGTTCAGGTCGCCGGGAATGGTATGTTTTAAAGCACTTGCAGCCACTCCAAATTCAGCCGCTTCGGGCATAGGCATTCCCGTTACTAAACCATAAATAAATCCACTTGCAAAAGAATCACCGCTTCCTACGCGGTCCACGATCCTTACTTGATATTTTTTGGTATGATAAAATTCGGTGCCGTCGTATACCAGTGCACTCCACCCGTTATCACTTGCACTATGGCTTTCCCGAAGAGAGGATGCGATGTGCTTAAAGCCAAATTTATCTTTCATTTGTTTGAACACATCTTTAAATCCTTCCAGGTTCAGTTCGCCTTTTGTTACATCCGTGTCTTTTGCTTTAAAGCCAAGCGTGGTATCAGCGTCTTCTTCATTGCCGATACAAACGTCCACATACTGGCAGAGTTTGCTCATCACTTCCCTTGCTTTTTCTTTGCTCCACAGTTTTTTTCTGTAATTGAGATCAATGCTGGTAGTGATGCCCTTTGCTTTTGCAGCTTTTAATGCGGCCTCAGTTAATGCAGCAGCTTTATCGCTCAATGCAGGTGTAATACCGGTAGTATGAAACCATGCTGCACCATCTAATATTTTATCAAAATCAAATTCCGACATATCCACATCGGCAATGGATGCACCTGAACGGTCGTATACCACTTGTGAGGCACGCATAGACGCACCTGTTTCCAGGAAATAGATTCCCAGCCTGTCGCCACCTCTTACAATGAATTGCGTGTCCACACCATAACGCCGTAAATGGTTAATGGCGGACTGGCCGATCGGATTATTAGGAACTTTGGTAACAAAAGTTCCGTTCAAACCATAGTTGCACAAAGCAGCTGCCACATTGGCTTCGCCACCCCCATAGGTTACATCAAATGAATCGGCCTGTACAAAACGTTGAAAATCGGGTGTTGATAAACGCAACATGACCTCTCCGAGTGTTACAACTTTCTTACTCATTTTATTATACTTTTATTGTTTTAAAAATTGAAATAATTATTGGCATTGTGATAGCAAATATCCTGAATTATTTTTCCAATATGCCCGATATCATCGGGCAATTCCCCATTCTCCATTTCCCCTCCAAAAAGATCGCAGAGGATGCGCCTGAAATATTCATGGCGGGGATAACTCATAAAACTCCTGCTATCGGTGAGCATGCCTACAAACCTGCTGAGCAGTCCCATGTTGGATAAAGCATTGATCTGTTTTATCATGCCGTCTTTCTGGTCAAGGAACCACCAGGCCGAACCAAACTGTATTTTGCCTGCCACCGAACCATCATTAAAATTGCCGATCATCGTTGCCATGAGTTCATTATCGGCGGGATTCAGGTTGTATAAAATTGTTTTTGCCAACTGGTCATTTTCATCCAGCCTGTTTAAAAATTTTGCCAGGGCTTTTGCCTGTGAAAAATCACCCACAGAATCCCAACCCGTATCTGCGCCCAACTGTTTCATCATCCGGGTATTATTATTGCGTAGTGCGCCCAGGTGATATTGTTGCACCCAGCCTTTTTCGCAATCCCATCTTGCAAAATCTATGAGCATGGCAGATCTGAATTGCAGTTTTTCTGTGTATTGTAATTCAGTGCCACTACGTACTTTGGTAAATATGATCTTTATTTCTGCATCGGTAAAATCCTCTGCATATAACTGCTCCAGGCCGTGATCGGAAATAGAACAACCATTGGCAGCAAAATAATCGTGCCGGTTCTTTAAAGCTTTCAAATAATCATCGTAAGATGAAATGGCGATATTGGAAACTGCTTCCACTTTATCTACATAAGCATTGAAAACAGCAGTATCATCCACATTCATAGCTTTATCGGGGCGAAAGGCAGGTAATATTTTTATTTCAAATCCATCTGCTTTTATTTTTTGATGATGTTCCAGTGAATCGGTGGGATCGTCGGTGGTACAAAGCACTTTTACATTCATCTTACGCAACAGGTTCTTCACGGAATATTCCGGGGTTTGCAGTTTTGCCGTGGCTTCCTCATAAATTGCTGCTGCCGTCTCAGCGGTAAGGATGGTATCAATATTGAAGTACCGTTGTAATTCAAGATGTGTCCAGTGATACAATGGGTTGCGCATGGTGTACGGCACAGTGGCTGCCCATTGTTCAAACTTCGCATAATCGCCGGCGTTACCGGTGCAGTATTTTTCATTGACGCCGTTGGTACGCATGGCCCTCCATTTGTAATGATCGCCATAGAGCCAAACCTGTGTGAGGTTCTCAAAATTGATATCATTGGCTATTTGATCCGGAGGCAAATGATTGTGGTAATCAATGATAGGCATTGGTTTGGCAAACTCGTGATAGAGTTGAATGGCAGTTTTATTCTGCAGCAGGAAGTTTTCGTCTAAGAATTTTTTCATATAATAAGTTTCAAACCAGGTCAGTTCCACAGAGATACACAAAGGATTCACAGAGATCCCCAAAGAGAGTATAAAATCTCAGTGCTCTCTGTGCATTCTTAGTGCATCTTGTGGAATTATATCAAAGCGATACCCCTCTCTTCCATGGTATAAAATCATCCTGGGCCTCACCCTCTTATCCCTCTCCAAAAGAGAGGGACGGTACCTTTGTACAATGCCAAACATTATTCCTTCCAAATCAGCATTGTGCATTTCTCAACTATTAAAGTGATACACCTCTTTTCCACGGTATAAAATCATCCTGATTTAAAAGTACAGCCTTTGGAATTACTTCTCCGCTTGCGGCTTTGATACAATATTCCAGGATGTCTTCTCCCATTTGCTCAATTGTTTTTTCTCCTTCAATCACGGGGCCTGTATCGATGTCAATAATATCGTTCATGCGTTTGGTTAAGTTACTGTTTGTGGAAACTTTTATCGTTGGACAAACAGGATTACCTGTGGGGGTTCCTAAACCAGTGGTAAATAAGATCAATGTGGCGCCGCTGGCGGCTTTACCGGTGGTGGCTTCCACGTCATTGCCGGGAGTACAGACCAAATTCAAGCCTGGTTTCGTTGCAGGCTCGGTATAATCCAATACATCCACTACCGGCGATGTGCCTCCTTTTTTTGCAGCACCGGCACTTTTAATGGCATCCGTGATCAATCCATCTTTGATATTACCTGGGGAAGGATTCATGTGAAAACCTGAACCCACTTTCAAAGCTGATTCACTATAAGCCGTCATCAAATGAATGAATTTTTTTGCAGCGGCTTCATCCATGGTCCTGTCAATTAAGTCTTGCTCCACTCCACAGAGTTCCGGAAATTCAGCCAATAAAATTCTACCACCCAATGCCACTACCAGGTCACTGCAATATCCCACCGAAGGGTTTGCCGAGATACCGCTGAAACCATCGCTGCCACCGCATTTTACTCCGATGCATAATTTACTGAGTGGCGCAGATCTTCTTTCGGCCTTATTTATTTCAATTAAACCTGTGAATGTTTTCTGAATGGATTCTGCAATTAATTGTTCTTCACTTTGTGATTGCTGCTGTTCAAAAATGTAGAGGGGCTTATCGAATTTTGGATTGAGCTGTGCAAGATCATTCATAAGATCCTGCACCTGCAAATTCTGGCAACCCAGGCTTAATACCGTAACACCGGCAACATTTGGATGATTGGCGTAGGATGCCAGCAATTTACTGAGTACGGCAGCATCCTGGCGGATCCCGCCACAGCCACCCTCGTGGTTCAAAAACTTTATCCCGTCTACATTTTTAAACAGCCGGTCAGCCTGGTGTTGGACAGTATGTGTTAAATTTATCGTGGCAATGTCCCCTCCGTTTTTAAACGCATTCACTAATTCACGGGCATATCGTTTATACTTTGCCGTTACTGCATAGCCCAGCTCATTATGCAAGGCTTCCCGGATCACGTCCAGGTTCCTGTTCTCACAAAACACGGTGGGCATGAATAACCAGTAATTGGCCGTACCCACTTCGCCGTTGCTGCGGTGATAACCATTGAATGTCCTGTTGCTGAATTTTGACACATCGGGTGGAACCCAGTGATAGTCTATTTTACGGTACTGATAAGGTTCTGCAGCGTGTTTCAGGTTGGCCGTTGAAATGATGCCTCCTTTTACAATATCTTTTTGCGCCTTGCCCACCAATACCCCGTACATGGTAACAGGGTCACCTGACCTCAGGTCAACCGTCACAAATTTATGTTTGGCCGGAATATCGTCCTGTAGCAGGTATTCTTGCCCGTTATACACAATCGTCTCTCCTTTTGCCAGGTTTGTAAGCGCCACCAGTACATTATCCCCCGGATGAACCTTCAGTACTTTTTGTTTCATTTTTAAGCCAGTATTTTTTGGGGCATTAGTAATACCGCGGCCATTCCATGTTCGGTTATTTCATCGATCTTTTCCTGTACAGCATCAGTAAAGCCCGGGAGGAAGCTCAGATCTTGCCCCCATAAATTCATATCCTGTAAAACGGATTGCGCAATAAAAGCGGGTTTTACGGTTTTCCATTTTTCATAAAAATGCGCTGCCTTATCGTCTTTGATGGGATAATAATCGGCATTTCTTGTTCCAAAATAATTACCATCTTTTTCCTTTACTACTTTCATAAATAAGATATAAGCTGCAAAGCCCAATGCAATGTTTGGCGGAATTATTTTGAACAAATTATAATACTGCAGTAATACCGGCACTACCCTCACCTGCATTTTTAAACTGTATTGCATGGTAATGCTTATCCACGGGTGTTCGATCTGGGGGTTGCGAAACCTGTCCAAAACCTTTGTAGCAAAAGCATCTGCCTCAACAGGGTCAGTGGTATAGGGTATGGCCGGCGCTATTTCCTTTCTCATCAGCGTCTCCATATAATTGCTCATGGCGCTGTCATCCATCGCACTCTTTACGATGGTAAAACCGGATAAAAATGCAATGCCGCTGCTTAGTGTATGCGTTCCATTTAGTAACCGGAGCTTTAGTTCCCGGAACAGGTTAATATCTTCAGCGATCACCACGCCTTCATCTGCCGATGCGAATGACAACACTTTCGCAATTTCGTCATTTCCTTCTATGGCCCATAACCGGTACACTTCACAGATCGTTAATAATTCATCCTTATACCCCAGCATTTTCTCTAACCCCGATTTTACGGCACTATCAGGTTTACCCGGGACGATCCTGTCCACCAATGAATTGCAGAAGCTGTTGCAATTCTCCAGCCAATCGATAAAAGTATCATCCAGACCATTCAGGTAGGCCAGTTCAATTACAATGGATTCAAGTTTCTTTCCATTATTAATGATCAGTTCTGTGGGCACGATCACCATTCCGCATTGCCTGCTGCCACCAAATGCTTTATAGCGTTCATATAAAAATGCAAGTAATTTACCGGGGAAAGAAACCGGCGGGTAACGCTGTATATCATCATTCACCAGTTCAATGCCCACTTCAGTGGTATTGGAAATAATTACTTTCAATAAAGGATTGTGCGCACATTCAAGGATCTTGTCCCACTCATTTTTTGCAGAGAGTACCCTGCTGATGGAAGCGCAAATAATATTTTCTTCGATGGTGTTCCCGTTTTCAATACCTCTTACACATAAGGTATACAGGCCATCCTGTTTGTCGAATGAAAGTGCATCACCACCATCAGTGGACTTAACCACCACGATCCTTCCGTTGAAGATCCCCTTTTTATTTGCTTTGTCAATAAAATAATCGGGAAGCCCCCTCAACAATACGCCGGTACCAAATTGCAATACTTTTTCAGGCAGGTCAAAGATCGCCTCAGCAGGAATATCAATTGCCCCTGATTGAATATTTTTTAAAGTATAGCCGGATAATATCATGTCGCTACATTTATACAGTTTAATTATTTGATGGCTGTTTTTCCCATCCTATTATCAGTTTTTACCCCACTTCTCCAGCCAGGCAGGGTATTCTGTTTTCAATAATCTCTCGGGCCAGTTGCCATACCAGGCATAACCGATCCTTCGTTCATTCTCCACCTCAGCAATGGTTTTTTTCCGTTGGCTGTCGCGGCCCGAAAAGAAAGGTTCATTCGTATCCATGTCGTAAAACCTTGCCCATATCACACCGCCCTCACTATCAGGAACGAATACACGATCCTTACCACTGGGTTCATTCGGCGCCTTGATATCAATGAATTTATAACCGGTGATCTTTACTTTATTGAACCATTCCACTGCACTGTTCACAGCTGTTTTGATCTCATTCGATGGTTGATCAATGCGCATTAAAAAACGAACAATGCCCACTGATTCCATACCGCTCAGGGAGGGCAATTCGTACATCCTTGCCTTGGCAGCCTGAAGCGTTTTTGCATCGTATTGTGCACACCATGCAGTTAATTTACCTTTTTGTTTTAACTGGGTTTTTAAAATACAGTTGATCCCACGCTGCACCGAAAGTGAGCACCGGTGGGTATATGATGTATCGATCTTACTTTTATCTTTTACGATTGCATCCATATCATTCTTTTCTTCCAGTATATCCTGTAACACATTCATCACATTGATCATAGCATTGTCATTATAAGTGATCTCGCTTCTGTAAATGCTGAAATCGGGATAATATTGCGGCCATCCCCCATTGGCATATTGTGCCTGCAATAAATAGTCAACGCCCTTTTCCGCTGCTTTGAGATAGACGCTGTTCTCTGTTTTTTTGTATGCTGTTACCAGGTATTTAATCTCCCTGGTGGTGGCTTCATTGTCAATGGTAGCATCCATGCCTTCTGCAAAGCCCGACAGTAATTCTTTTTTCTCGGCATCTGTCAATTGCCTTTTATAATCCACTTTCCTGTCACCCTGGAAATGCTTTGGCCAGCCACCGTTGCTGCGTTGGTACAATAACATGTTCTCTGCAATGGGGTCGGTAGTGGGCAAGTGTGCTTCGGAATTAGTTTCGGCAGGCGTTACTTTTTTATCGCTGATCATTCCTGCATTTTTTGCAGGATCCCATTTATTGTCAAATGCCCAGGCTGAAGTGATATTGCCGGCACTGATACCGGACGGTAAATTATTTTTATGCCAGTTATAATCCCCGCCTTCCTTATGACAGTTGTAATAATACACCCGCTTACCCCATTGAATTTTATTTGGCGGGTTGGCCTCACGTTGATAGATATCCGCATCAGCCATATTTTTTGGAAAACTGCAATTCAATAAATAAAACTGCGCATCCCGGTGATAACGGCCCAATTTAAAATTATCATCACCTTTGAATTTGCAATTCACCAAGACGGTCTTTGAACTTTCATACTTACTGCCGTCATGCCAGATGGCAGCTTCCATGCTATGGCAAATAAATGTACAGTTATCTGCGTAAGCCCATCCACGCGGACAATAAAAATCAACGCCACCTTCCATAGTGCAGTCTTTGAAATAAAACATGCCATCTTCAGTATTCCACGGACTCACCGTATCACCGCCATAAGCCCTAAAGATGCAGTTGATCACGATCAGCCTCGTGGTAGCAAAAGATCGGAGCGCCATCTGGTGTACGAATGGTTTGATCGTTTTTGATTTGCCGCTGTCTGCTGCACAGGTAATCACCCTGTCTGTGGTATTATCTTTTCCGTAAGTGTTGAGGAAGGATAAATTTTCGAGCGTGATGTCACTTCCCTTTAAATTCAGTGTTGCCGTGCCATAATCATCCGGGTTACTGCAACGCCATTCCTCCCTTGCCAATGCAATGCTGATTATGGTATTAGAGGGATCTTCTCCCTGCAAAGTGATAAAGTCCTTATCAATAAAAAGCTTTTCATTATAAATTCCTTTTTTAATGAAAATGTAGCGTTGTTTTTTTGCAGATGCGGGCAAACTATTGATGGCTTCCTGGATGGATGTATAATTACCGCTCCCGTCCTGTGCTACCGTAATTCCCTTTTGGGCAAAAAGACCCGTGCAGGCAAAAAGCATTGCAATAATGAAGGGAAATATTTTTTTATTTTTTTTCATTTATTATTTATTAAACTCTACTTGGCCTCACCCCTTCCCCTCTCCTGGCAGAGAGGGGTACTTCATTACTTTTTTAAACATTTCATTTACACCCTCATCTCTTTTATTTCTATTTAACTTTTCAACTTATCACCAATTAACTATTTCTTCACCTGCTTCAGCAACCATACTATCAATTCCTTTGCTGCAGAAAAATTTTCATACTCAGCCGGGATCTTTCTTCCATCCAGGTATTCATTGTACAACCATGGATCACCTACAGCAAACACAGTGCCCTTACCATATTTGGCCGTTGCAAAGATCACATCGCCATCCCGTGCTATTAATGCCTGCGCAGGTTTTTTTACTTCGATCACACTGATCTCCTTTAGATACATTTTTTTTGTTTGCTTAAAAACAGGGTTGGCCGTTTTATTGTACACCGCGCCCGTTTCAAATTCCGAATTCATCACCATATTCCTGCTTTTGTCTGAAAAATGAATGCCAAATTTTTCAGAGAGGCTGTTAAAATGTTTCAGGTCGCAATTATTGCTGTCATTGGTCATCATTACCAGCACACCGCCATCCTTTACCCAATCGGCGATTATCGTGGCCCTTTTTTCATCCATGTAATTGGGTGTCTTGGTATCTTTCAATCCATCGGGGTCAACAATGATATAAATGGAATTATCGGGCAGGTTATTGGTAGTGGGCGCTTCATCAAGGTTAGCTAACGTAACACCATAATCGCTCCATAGCTTGCCAAATAAACTAAAGCCGCCGTTTTCCGTATCATCCCAGGTGTAATGACGACGTACATTTATACCATACCCGTTTTTCCGCCATTCATTATTGAAATACTCGTCCATCACTACTTTTTTTCCTTTGCCAATATTATTGTCTGCTGCAATCTCCATTTCACCCGCTGCGTGCAAAAAAGAACCCAGTCCTTTAGGATCATCTGTTATAACCGGCTCCCCGAGATAATATTCATAACTGCCATCACGGTATGGATTACCCCCCAGGCCGGCTACCTGGCAACAGTGGTTCAAATGATACATTCCATTTTCATCTTTACTGACAAATTCTTTAATGATCCCATTGTATCCTTTTTTAGCCACCACCGCATAAGTTTTATCTATATATCCCATCCGCACTGCTTTCGCCAACGTGTACACGAACTGGCAGGAGGCGCTTGCTTCCAGGTAATTACCTTTATCGCCTCCCCTGTTCAATATTTGCCACCAAACGCCGCTGCTTTTATCCTGTACTTTTGAAAGAGCAGTGGCATATCTTTTCAGGATGTCAATTAAGATCTCTCTTTCCGGGTGGTTAACCGGGAAATTATCCAATACATCCACTAACGCCATCCCATACCAGCCCATCGCCCTGCCCCAGAAATTGGCCGACAAACCCGTTTCCGGGTTTGCCCATTTCTCATTTTTACTTTCATCCCATGCATGGTATAATAATCCCGTTTTTGTATCCCTTGCATGGGCTTCCATCCAGATGAACTGGCTGGCAATATCATCAAATGCCGCAGCATCATTTGTATTCTTTGCAAACTCGCAATAAAAAGGCTCAGCCATGTAGAGGCCGTCGAGCCACATCTGGTAAGGGTATCGTTTCTTATGCCAAAAACCGCCTTCCTTCGTGCGGGGTTGATTGCTTAGTTGCTTTCTTAAGGATTTAGCAGCCGTATAATATTTTTCTTTGCCCGTGATATTGTACAGCAATAATAAATTCCTTCCCGGCGCGATATTATCCAGCGTGAATTCATCGGGCTTATATGTCCTTATCTTCCCGTCATCCCCCACAAAAAAATCCATACTCTTTTGAATGTAGTTGAAATACTTTGCGTCACCCGTTCTTTTCCAGATATTTTCCATACCGCATAGAACCAGTCCCTGGTCATAGGTCCAGGCCGCCGGCATATTTTTCTTCAAGGCCATGGAGTCTTTCCAGATGGTCATTACGGTTGCCGCTAAACGCTCAGAATAATTTTGCTGCGCCCTGGCCGTTGCGCTAACTAAAAGCAATATGTAAATAATTTTTTTCATTTTAATTTTTTGTTACCGGCAGTTGTATTTCATGGCATCATCGTTGTAAATATGATTTTGTTATTTTTTGGCTTTTAATAAAAGCTAAAAAATAATCTCACTTGTACAGCCTATTCATTATTCAACTTTTTTGGCCAGGTCCCTCTCCGCCAGGAGAGGGGTTGGGGTGAGGCCTTAATTATCCTTTTTCCCCTTATTCTTCTTTTTCACTTCAACCGGGGCGGTTATTGCCCAGCTCACCATGGCATCCGTTGAGCCAAAATCGGCACTTAGTTTTTGTTTTGCCCTTGCCGTCTCACTGTTCAGTAATTTAATATCCTTTGTCCGCTCACCCTGCACCTGCAACAATAGTTCAGCACTGTCAGTAAATTTTAAATTATCCATATTGATATTATCACTGTTAAGCACATACGCTACAGGTTTTGTGTTTTTACTTAACATCGTAATATTGTCAAGGTTGATATTCGTGGCCTCCTGTATATCAATGCCATTATCCGCCTGCAATACGGCATGATCGATCCAGATATTCTGTACGTGCATTTCGGGGATACCCCTTACAAAAATCCCTTTGGATGCGCCGTTGCAGGTGATATTGCGCAAATAAAAATTCCTGAACTGCGGTGTGGTTTCGTCCACGGGTTTCATTTCTATTTTTGGTGGCTCTCTTTTTTCACCGGCGAGTGCCACGGGGTCCTTTGCCATATAATACATGTCAAACAAAATGGCCTCACCGGCAATGTCTTTCATATTGATATTGCTGGTATAAATATTCTCCACAATGCCGCCTCGCCCGCGTGTTGTTTTAAACCTTAATCCAACATCTGTACCAATGAAACTGCAATTGCTCACGTACATATTTTTTACGCCGCCGCTCATTTCACTGCCTACCACGAAACCGCCATGTGCATGATACACCGTGCAATTGTTCACGATCACATCCTGTGTGGGTACCCCGCGCCGACGCCCTTCTTCGTCCCTTCCGCTTTTAATGCAGATGCCATCATCGCCGGTATCAAGGGTGGAATTTTCAAGTAACACATTTTTACTGCAATCCAGGTCAATACCATCATTGTTTGTACCATACCAGGGGTTTTTTATCGTAAGGTTCCGTATGGTAATGTGTTCACTGAAATTAATATGCGTGGTCCATGCAGGGGAGTTTTCAAATGTTACACCTTCTATAAGTACATTCTTACAATTGTAAATGCGTATCATATTGGGGCGGAGAAAATCCTTTACGTCTTCAAAATCCTTCAGTGTTTTTCCTGCTGTTAACTTGCCGATATTGCTTTCTTTCAATCCTTTTAATGCTTTCTCCGAAGAATACCAGGTCTTCTTATCTTCTGTAAGTACCCCGCCGTATTTTTTTTGATGGTTCTTCCATTCGGTCTCAGTCACTTTATCCTTTCGCAATGGCCGCCAGTAATACCCATTGCCATTGAGGATACCCCTACCCGTTATGGCAATATTCTCCAAACCCTCGGCAGAAACCGGGGATTGGCACCTGGCTGCATCCACTCCTTCAAATGAGGACCTGACAAGCGGATATTGATTAAAATCGGAGCTGAATATCACCAACGCCCCGGTATTAAGGTGCAGGTTGATATTACCTTTCATAATGATGGGCCCGGTTACCCAGGAGCCTTTCGGGATCAGCACAACACCACCACCGTGTGCTGCACAATCTTCAATAGCTTTATTGATAGCAACAGAATTCAATGTCATGCCATCCGGTATGGCACCGTAATTTAAAATGTTGAAAGTATCTCTTTTGAAATGCGGCAGGTAAATTTTGGGCAATTCAAAAGCCATTTTTTCTTTAAAGTTGGATGGCATTAAATATTTTGCCACCGGCAGATCCTGCTCTTTAATTGCCTGGCAAACCAGTGATGCCATAGATGAAGCGCCATATTCTGTGAAATGAGTATTGTCTTCTGCCTTGCCTTTGTAATTTTTAAAATGATTGGGCGGAATATTCAGGAAAAGCCTTTTTGATCCCTCCACGCCTTCTTTTACGATCAATGCTTCGCTGCTATGGTGTAGGTCGATCAGCGATACGTGCATGGAAGCGGCCACTTCTCTTACCACGCCCGGGTAATCACCATGTTGATCCACGAATTTTCCATCGGCATCAAATTTTCTGCGCATTACGGGTGTAATTAAAATGGGGGTGGCTCCCCTACTCCTTACATCATTTACAAAGCGCATTAAATTATCCTTATACAAAGTATGTGCCGGAGCAGAACGCAGACTATCCTCTGTTTTTTCATCATTATGGCCAAACTGTATCATTACAAAATCACCGGCTTTTAACCTGCTCATCACGGTGTCCCAGCGGTGTTCATTGATATAACTTTTTGTACTTCTTCCGTTCACAGCATGATTTTGTATTTCCACTTCATCCGTAAAATAGCCAGGAAACAATTGTCCCCAGCCTCTTTGAGGATTATCATCAGTGGGCTGATTGGCCATGGTGCTGTCGCCTACTAAAAAAATGGTTGGTCTTTTATCAGGAGATAAAAAAGACAGGCCGCTGATGACCAATGTAAGTATGAAGATATTTTTTTTCACGTTTTCCGGTTGATAAGAGTTGTTCAGTACAAGAGTGCGACGCCAATGAAGTTGATCAGCATTACAACTGCCTGGTACAAAAAATATTTTATTATTCTAACACCGCTGTCGGGCCTGCGTTATTTTAAATCATTAATATTCACCATGTCCATATCGGCATAGTTATAATTTTCACCAGCCATACCCCAGATAAAACCGTAATTGCTTGTTCCGCAGCCACTGTGGATGCTCCATGGGGGGGATATGACCGCTTCGTCATTGCTCATCACCAAATGTCTTGTTTGGGAAGGTTCTCCCATTAAATGGATCACTTTCTGGTTTGGAAGCACATCAAAATAAAAATAGGCTTCCATTCTTCGGTCATGCGTATGCGTTGGCATGGTGTTCCACACGCTGCCATCTTTTAAAATAGTAAGTCCCATCACCAACTGGCAGCTTTTTATCCCGTCGGCATGAATGTATTTGTAAATGGTTCGCTGGTTGGCAGTTGTTATGGCGCCCATTTCTGCCAGTGATGCTTTTTCTTTTTTCATGAGCCTTGTTGCATAACTGTGATGGGCGGGTGATGATAATAAATAAAATTTTGCCGGGCTCTCTTTCTTTTTGCTTTTAAAAGTAACTTTTTCATTTCCCCTGCCCACATATAGGCAATCCAGTTTATTTATAGTGTAGGCCTTACCGTTTACCTTTATTTCGCCTTCACCGCCAACATTGATGATACCGAGTTCCCTTCTTTCCAAAAAATATTTTGCCTTCAAAGATTCGTAAGTGGACAATGCAATGGTTTTGTTTACCGGCATCACTCCGCCAATGATCATCCTGTCATAATGGGTGTACACGAGTTTTATCGCATCGGCCTGCAGGATGGCTTCAACCAAAAAATTACTTCTTAATTCTTCGGTCGTCATCCGGCTCACTTCTTTGGGACTTGTTGTGTGTCTTATTTGCATAGCCTCACCCTCGTTCCCTCTCCGAAGGAAAGGGAGGCCAGGCATTTTATCTTTATTTATCTTTTGCACTAACATATTTTTATTTGTTCTTCTTTCAACGATAACACAAACAACATTTCAATTTTTGTATAGCATAATCTTCGCTTCGATCTCCTCCATTTCCCTACCCTTCGGGGAGGATAGGTGGGGCCTATTACCTCCCCATCCATCCCCCATCCACCGTTACGATCGTGCCATTCATATAATCACTTGCGGCACTTGCTAAAAAAACGGTTACCCCTTTAAAATCATCAGACTCACCCCAACGGTTAGCCGGAATCCGGCTTAATATCGCCTCAGACCTTTCGGGGTCTTTGCGTAATGCTTCGGTATTATCAGTGGCGATATAGCCCGGTGCAATACCATTTATGTTGATCCCTTTGCCCGCCCATTCATTGGAGAATGCTTTTATCAGGCTGGCAATGGCACCTTTGCTGGCTGCATAACCAGGTACCAGGATACCACCCTGGAAACTCAACAATGATGCCGTAAAAATTATTTTACCGCTTCCCTGTTCAAGCATTTTTTTTCCGATTTCCCTGGTCAATATAAATGGAGCATCAAGATTTACGGCCAATACTTTGTCCCAGTCTTCATCACTGTGCATTGCAACCGGATCACGAAGGATCATCCCGGCATTATTAACTAAAATGTCAATTCGCGGGACCTCCGCAGTAAGCTTTGCAATAAAATTTTTAAGAGAAGTACGATCGCCAAGATCACATTGATAAGCTTTGAAAGAAGTGCCTGAAGCAATGACAAGTTTTTCGATCTTACTTCCGGCCAATTCAATGGATGCAGAAACACCAATAATATCAGCGCCGGCTTCTGCCAATGCCAATGCCATCGATCTGCCGATACCTTTAGTGCAACCAGTTACTAAAGCGATCTTCCCTTTAAGATCAAAAAGGTCCAAAACTTTCATTGTAAGTCAATCATTTACAGTCCAATTTTACCGATATATTCCAAGTAATTAAAGCATATACAGCCGTTTATTTACGCAATCGTTCCCGACATCGATGCCATTAAATATAAGCTCATTTTTTATTGAGGTTTTACCGCCTGCCTGGCCACTAATTTCCAATTCCCGTGCAGCTTTTGCCATATCAGCAAAACCTGTAAATGCACTTCCCCGGGCTTACCATTATCGTTGGTCGTTGCATTTAATTTATGTCTTACCATGGCAATGTTTTTACTGATCATAATGGTTTGTTCAGGTAGTTCCATAGTAACAAAATCGCTTTTGCCACTTACAATTTTTGAAATGAATTCTTTTTTGCCCTCCACGTGTCCGCTGGAATGGCCATAAGTCAGTTTATCCGATGTCAGTTTATCAAGCATTGCTGAATCTGCATCGATCATTGCTTTGCGTAAACTTTCTGTAACAGCAGCAACCGCTTTTTCATTTTTTGACTGGGCGGCTGTAATCAGCCCAAAAAAGATCAGCAACGGTAAAACAATTATTTTTTTCATATTATTTATCGGTTTTATTTATCAATTCGATACCAGTCAAATTCTGCATATCCGGAATCATTGGTCTTTATATTACGTGTACAAAAGAGCCCCATTTTGGCTCCGATCCATCGCCCGGGTTGCGCTGTAAATGTTTCAGCTATATTAGTAAAAGCTTTGTCATCAAAACTGTAACTGAACTGGCAAACGGCACCCTTCATTACTTTTACCCTGAAATAAATTTCGTTCGCATGTATCATTTCCAGTGATTGCGTAGTTTCCTGCCTCCCTTTACTGGCTTCCTTACAATTGGTGTATTGCAAATAGATACCATCTGTTTTTTTTATTAGCGAAAGATAAGCATAGTCATACCCCATGATGATAAAGCCTGCTTTCTCACCATCCAGTCTTGGTTTAAAACTGCACTTAGCCGTAACCGTAAATTCTTCGGCAGTAAATTTTTGTAACAGTATATTGGGCACATCCCATAAATTCTTTGCACTGTCGGGGATCTGATCAGCATATAACCGTACAGCGGTCCCGGTCAAAAAAGACCAGGAGGCCTTTGGATTAGCCTGCCATTGCCATTGTAAACCCAAAACAGTTGAATTGAATTCATCCGTTTCCACAGGTGTGCTGACCGGAAATATTTTTCCCACATTTGGCTTTTTATACGTTACCACAGGCTCACCCTTACCACTACCCGAAGCATCATTACCGATCACCGGCCAGTCATTGGTCCATTTCATTGGTTGCAGATGAACTACTCTTCCATAAGCATCCTTATCCTGGAAATGCAGGAACCAATCTTCCCCTGTTTGTGTAGTAACCCATGCGCCCTGGTGAGGCCCGTTGATATTCGTCTTTCCCTGGTCCATTACCACTTTTCTTTCGTACGGTCCATAAATATTTCTTGAACGCAATACCAGTTGCCAGCCGTTACCCACACCGCCGGCGGGCGCAAAAATATAGTAGTAATTATTTCGTTTGTAGATCTTCGGGCCTTCAATAGTAGGGTCGGTTTCATGGCCATCATATACCAAAACACCATTGTCGAGCGTTTTCGTTCCTTCTGCGTTCATCTGTTTTATCACAAGAATTGATTTAATACCCGCACGGCTACCCGCAAATGCATGAATGAGGTAAACTTTTCCGTTGTCATCCCAGAGCGGGCATGGATCGATCAATCCTTTGCCGGATTCTACGAGCACAGGTGCTGTCCATGGCCCTCTGATATTTTTTGCTTTTGTGAGATAGATACCAAAATCGGGATCGGGATAATAAATATAAAATTCATTTTTATGAAAACGAATGGAAGGGGCCCAAACCCCATTGCCATGCTGCGTTAACGAGAAATGATAGTAAGGCGGCTGGCGTAATAATGCATGGCCGATGATGCTCCAGTTCACGAGATCTTTTGAATGAAGAATGGGCAGCCCGGGTACAGCATCAAAACTGGAAGCAGTCATATAAAAATCATCTCCCACTCTTATGGCATCGGGGTCTGAATAATCTGCATGTAATACAGGATTCTTATAAGTCCCATCACCGTTATCCGCTACCCATACTTTGGAGATATAATTCTCCTGCCCATTCGCAAAGCCAATGAACAAAAGCAATACAGGTAGGAGGCTGATGATCTTCATTAATTTTTTATGGTGATTTTATTTTTTCCGATAATTTTAATAAGATCAGGTATATCATAAAAATTCAGTACGCCGGGGACCACATCAGAATACCAATTCTTCTCTGCCGGATTTTCCAAGATTGTTCTGAATGATAAAAGGCAATTGTACAAATTCAGCGTGCTGATTGTATCATCAAAAAGAGCCGCGTGAATGGCGGGCAAAGTATTTACCCCGCTTGCATTGATCTCCACAGGAAGGCCCGATAATCTTTGATCTGCTTCAATAAAATGCAGGAGCATTAAAATGTCTGTTACTCTTTGTCCCACTATTGGCCGGCCCAGGTGTAAAGCCAGTATGGCGTTCCGATATTCTTTATTATAAAACTTTGCATCATTCATTTCGGGTTTATCAGTTGTTTCCCCGGTGCCCCTTGTATCAGCGAGCAAAACAACAAAGCCCTGCTGTAAATATGTACTGATCAATGCTGTACTGTCGGCAATTTTATTTTTACCGTTCTCATTTACCCAAATGATAATTTTTTTTGCCGTGGCAGTTGGATAAATAACCAATGCAGGCAGCGGCATTTCATCCTTTGCATACAGGATCAGTTTTTGAAGAACAAGATCCCCTTTCTGTACCGTTCCTTTTTTTTCGAAGCTGAATTTCTTATACCCGTTTTCGATGAACAGTAGTTCTTTTATTTTTTGTTTAATGATGTCTTTTGATTGCATAATAAAACGGCTGCGTTGCAAAGCCTTTGCATCAAAAAGTTCCAGGTTTCTTTTTACAATGGAAACTTCATTTGGAAAAGTTGTACTGACTTGGCCGGTTGATGTGGCAAATAATTCTTTATCCGGCAGCGTGGGTAATTCTCCCTCTTTAACAGGCCTGTCATCATTATACAACCATTTGCGGAACCAGGTTACGGCTGCTTCCCGTTTTGGTTGTGAAATTCCATGCCCGTCGTCATAAGTGAACAGTTGCAGTTTTTTTGACATGCCTAGTATGGAATACACTTCCTGCAATTCTTTATAGGCGATAAGGGTTCCGTTATAATCAATAAAATCATAACGTCCTGCAAGTACCAATAAAGGTTTGGGTGCAGCGGCGATCAGGTAATCATCCAGTTCAAGCTGCATTTTCCCCTCATTGGGGATCTGTGCACAACCGTCTGCCGGTCCCGAAATTTCGAGTACCCGTTCCCGGTTGTCTAAATAACTGCATGGAGCAATCACCTTAATCCTTTTATCATAAGCCGCAAAATAGATCGTTTGCATGCCTCCGCCACTGTTGCCCAAACACCCTATTCTTGCAGTATCTACTTCGGGTCTCGTGATGAGGTAATCCAGGCTGCGCACATTATCCCATAATTCATAAGCCGGCGCTGAACTTCCGAAAAGATTGCAGGCTTCATTCAATAAAGTATGCTCCGTCGTTCCGCCTCTTGTCGATGGTTTCCCGTTCTCATCAATTAGCTGGTAACGCTCACTTTGGGAAATGGGATCAATGACCAAAACAACAAAGCCGGTCTTCGCAAACAGTATGGCCGTTTTTTGATAAGACACTGCTGCTTTTGAAACATCTTCATGCCCGCAAAACAACAATGCTGCAGGAAAAGGGCCTTTGCCCGCAGGTAAATATAAATTGGCAGTTACATGATGGTTGAAAAAACTCTCATAAATTATTTTTTCAATGTGGTATCCATCCTGTTGTATTGTACCAGTAACTTTTGCATGAAGCGGGGTTTTTTCCGGGAATTCTCCCAGTATTTCAACAAAATCTTTCCTTACTTTTTTTTGATAAGAAAGCATCGCAATTTTTGATGATAATGCCTGCCGAAAATTTATTCTTCGTTCATCATATTGCCGGTGCATCATCTGCACATTGTATGCATTCAATGTTACATCGCTTTTCCAATCCAGCACATTGTATTGTTTTTGCCCAACAGCGATGTTGCAAAAAAATAAAACAATTATCGGCAGCCAACGGAGCATTATTTAGCGCTTTTAATAAAGTTTATTATTCCGATAGATTTTTCCACAAAACCACTGAGACCACGAACCTGCCTGCCGGTAGGCAGGGTTTTTTTCTTTGTGTTCTTAGCGTCTTTGTGGGATATTGTTGGTTTAACTTTTACCGACAGGCCCTGTAGGCAGTACCGTCTTGCCATATACTTCATTCAGCAAACCAGCAATACCAGTGTAGACAGCCGATGCGCCGCAAAGAATACCTTCATAGCCTGTGAATTTTTCTAAAGATTCATTACCTGTGATATGGCCCGCAGCCAGCAAAAAGAACAGGATGGTTAGTGTACCAAAAACAAATTGCAGGGCCCTGCTGATGCGCAATGTGCCAAAGAAGAGCAATAATGTAAAAATGCCCCACATGATGAGGTATGCGATCATCCCATTATTTGATGCAGCGGGTATCCATCCCAGTTTGGGCATTACGATCAACGCCACCAATGTAAGCCAGAAGGATCCATAAGAAATAAAAGCAGTCATCCCGAAAGTATTATTCTTTTTGGATTCCATTATCCCGGCTATGATCTGTGCAATTCCGCCATAAAATAATCCCATGGCCAGGATCATGGAATTCATTTCATAAATGCCGGCATTGTGCAGGTTAAGTAAAACGGTTGTCATTCCAAATCCGAACAATCCCAATGGTGCTGGATTTGCGGAATTGTCTTTGATGCTGATGTTTGATTGATCCATAAATGTTCAGTTTAGAATTTACAATATGATACAAAGTAATAAGTCAAAAGTTAAAACCCAAAACTTATGGAGCCGTTTAACTTATTGCTTTTGACCTTTGCTTTTGCGCGCTGTTAAAACTTTTTGGTTTTCCCTTTTGACTTTTAACTTTAATTATCTCGGATCCCAATCCCCAAAAACTTTCTTCAAAGTAAACTGTTTCGCCTCTTCATCTGGGAGTTGCTTTGCCCATGTTACCCTTCCCGCGATTGCAGCACCCGGACCGAAATTCTGATATTCTGCATACCGCGTGGTTTTATAATTATCTGTATTGTTCCAATTTGCCCAGCCCTGTGGCATGATATGTTTATCCAGGTAACAATGCAAGTAAGTAACGCTGGCGTATGGACGCCATGGCCTGCCCAATGAAACTTTATTCAACATGGTATCCCCGGTAAGTACACAATCATTGAAAACATAACCAACAGGATGTGTTGCAGGCGTGGAGGCAGCGGTAATATGTGAATTCTTCTTGCTGTGGATATGGCATTGTTCAAACCAAACTGTGGCTGAACCAAAAATAAAATCTGTGGTGCCTTCTATGTAACAATTTTTATAATACTGGCGGCTGTTTTCGCTGTTGGTGAACAATACATCCTGGAAACCCAAAAAGCGGCAATTAGTGAAAATGGCCTTGTCGCCATCTGATTCCACCGCCACGGCCTGCCCTGCAGAATAGCCCGCATCATTCTGAAAAGTTATATTCCGGGCAGAAAAATCATCTGCTTTTATTTTAAAACTCCAGGATGTTCGTGTGTTGATGCTGTCGCCATTGGGAGCCACTTTGCCTGTATGATCGTCGTAGGTAAGTATGGTACTGAATTTATTTTCACCCAGCAGGTTCACAAATTTTTTGAGGGAATCGAGGTGAAGCTTTTCTTTATAAATACCGTTTTTAATAAAGATGGTAAATGGTTTTTTATTATTTGCCGGAACTGCGTTTAAGGCTTCCTGTAAGGTTTTGTAATTACCGCTGCCATCCTGGGCTACGGTACAACCGGATGGATAAACGCCCGGCTGTGCATTTATATTTGCAGAAATGCAAACCATCAAACATATCAGGCAAAAGTTTTTCATTTATTTTTTCATTTGCGGTTGTACGATACGGTCGGCCAAACCAAGGTGTAATTCTCTTATTCCTGCCAAAACAATTTCTGCCATTTTCCTGGCACCAAATTCAGTAAAGTGGGTATTGTCTTTTTGTCCGGTGGGATAATTCGGGTGTTCCAAAGAATCAAGCTGCATAAAAAGATATTTTGAATACTGTGGACCCATTTGCTGTAATAATTCCCTGCTTTTTTTATCAAGGTCTATCAAAGCTACCTGTTGTGCCTTGGCAATTTCATACACGGCTGCTGAATATTCCATATGCGTTTCCATGCTGTTACCATCCTTATCAAACTTCATTCTTGTTACCGGGGTAATTAAAACCGGGATTGCTTTTTTTGCTCTTGTTTCTGAAATGAATTTTGTAAGATTTGTTTTATAATCCGGTACCGGGGTATAACGATCCTTGTATTTTTCTTCCTTTGCCTCGTCATTATGCCCGAATTGTATTAATACATAATCACCCTCCTGCAAACTGTCTGCAATAGGCTGCCAGCGGTTCTCACTGATGAATGTTCTTGTACTTCTGCCGCCTTTTGCCCTGTTATTTATCAGCACCGTTGAATCAAAGAAACCGGCGAATGGCATACCCCATCCCGTTAGTGGTGCCCTGGCTGGTTCATAAGTACACATGGTAGAATCTCCGATTAACCAGACCTTTATTTTAGCCGGGGGAGAAATAAACGCCATGCCTGTGAGCAATAATAAGCAAATTAAACAGCGTAAAAAATTTACAAATCGCATTTTATTATTTTTAAAGATTACCCTGGTAAAATAAAAAAGGCTGCTGCAAACGCAGCAGCCTTTTTGGTAGCATATTTTAAAGATCAATAACCAGGATTCTGTTTTAAATTAGCATTCGCATCTATTGCAGGCTGTGGTAGGGGCATCAACTCTGATTTACCTGTAACAAAATTCGTGGCAAACCTGCCCAATGGGGAACTAGTGCCTGCAGTTGCAATAGCAGTACTCAACCAGGTAACTTTTGTTGTACCGGTTGGAGTTGAAGTAGGCGCGGTTTTATACAAAGAATTGGCCCAAATCCCCCCGATATTATTATTGTCCGAAACACTGGTAGTAAAATAATACATCGCGATGGGTAAGGTACTGCTGATGCTATAGGATGGGAAGCCTGCCATATAACTGGGGTTAACCATTGGCGTTAGTGTTGACATTCTTGTTAAGTTGGCTTTTGTTTCAGTTATTGCCGTGGCCAATAAGTTCCAGCGTAACAGGTCAAATTTCCTTACGCCTTCCCCGCCTAATTCCAATGACCTTTCTCTTACCACAGCCGCGAAGAACGCAGTCTTGCTTAGCCCCGAAGGCAGGTCAGCAATTCCATCCGCTACGGATATTGGTTTACCATATCCCCTTCTGCGCACCATATTTACCGCATTATAAGCAGCAGCAGTAGGACCGTTAATTTCATTTTCGGTTTCAGCAAACATCAATAATACATCCGAATAACGAAGTATCTGCCATTTCAAACCAAGGTATTGAACCTGGTTGGTTGGGGAGATCACAGGATTAGTTACCCAATCCCTCCTGTACTTGCCATCACAGATAGCAGTAATGGCCTGGCCCACTTTTGTGCTGCCATTTGCAGCAACATTATAAGCCGCACAGGTAACATCTCTTCTGGTATCCAATGAATCAAAGAGGTAAAAATAATTAGGCATTACATTGATACTTTTATTTCCCAATGCGTTTACTGTTGGGCCATTGTAATAACCCAATTTGGTATCTTCGGAACCGCTTAAGCCAATGGCGCTTGCCTGGAACATTAATTCTCCATCAGGATCAGTTACAGCGTGTCCACAAACCTGATCCTTCCAAAGCGACTTGTAATTTGGATTCAAATTGTGCTGCCCCGAATTGATAATATCATTACATTCATCTCTTGCTATCTGGTAGTTAGCCAGGTAATTAGATCCCCGTTGAATGGTTGCATTTTGTCTTAAGGAGTATCCACCCCTGAACAAAGCAATTCTTGCTCTCAACCCTTTTACAGCACCCTTGGTAATTCTTTCATCCAGGTTATCCCCAATGGAGGTAATGTCATTACGCCAGGGAACCAGGTCTTCAGCAGTTTTCAGGTCACTCAATAAGTGATCCATTATCGAGTCCCTGTCCATTTTGGTAGGAAAGGGATTAGCCCCGGCAATAGCATAAGCAGGAGCAAAATGTGCAGGTAAATCGCCCCAGATCACGATCGCTTCCATGTAAAACTGGGCACGCAGCGTAAGCGCTTCGCCATACAATCTTTGTAATTGTTTCTGTTCCTGGGCAGAGCCAGAAGTGTACATAGACATATTGGGAATATTATCAATACACACATTTGCAAATTCGATACCCTGGAATAATTGGTTGAAAGGAGTATTTATTTGTGCATTACCCGAAGTGGCAGCATAACGGGCAATATCCCTTCGGTCATTGTCACCAGCACCGGTCGGCCCCTGCATTTCATCCTGGTCAACTGTATAGTACAAACTTAAACGGATGCCGAAGCCGTTATCGCCAACAAGCCTGCTGTAAGAGCCCGTCACCGCGCTAAGCGCAGTGGTTACACTACTAAAAACAAGATCCTGACCATAGGAAGTAATGGGCTGCTGGTCTAAATATTTTTTACAACCACATACAATAAACAACATGAAAGTTGCTGTGATGATCGTTAGTTTATTAAAATATTTTGTATTCATATAGCAATTTTTATTTTTTTTTAGAATCCTGCATTTACACCAAAAATAAAGCTACGACTTTTTGGATAAGCTGAATAATCAAGACCGGGTGTTAAAGGTGCATTTGTACCGGTGGAAACACTCACTTCGGGATCATAGCCTGTATATTTAGTGAAAATATGGAGGTTATTACCGGTAACGTAGAAACGCAGTTTAGTCAATCCTGTTCTTCTGAGTTTATTTGAAGGTATCGTGTATCCTATCGTTACATTATTGATCCGCAGGAATGACCCATCTTCAATTGCCCATGAACTGGGATAAAATGCTCCCGCGCTTTTTAATGGCTGCCAGATCGTTGCATTGGCATTTAATGCTGCAAGCTGGTCAGGAGCAATACCCAGAACCTGGGTGCCTGAAACCCATTCCGCTGTTTGTCCGGTTGCTGTTACCACTTTCCACCTGCCCGCCATGATGGCAAGCATATTGGAATTGTTTGAATACCCGTTTGTAAACTCAATTTTATTGGCATTATAAATATCATTGCCATAAGAGAAATTAACAAATACGCTCATATCCCATTGCTTATAGCTAAATGTCTGGTTCAATCCTCCCGTGAATTTTGGAGTGGGATTACCAATGATTGTTCTGTCTTTATTTATATTTATTGTTCCATCCCCGTCAAGGTCTTTAAATTTAATGGAACCAGGTTGTACGACACCGATTATAGCTGAGTCAGTAACCACACCAGTTTTTAAGGTGTAAGCACCCGATGCGGTATTATAATCAAAATCTGATACTTTGTAGAAACCATCTGTTACCAGCCCCCACATTGAACCGACCGGGTCGCCGACCCTTTCTATGTAATCGGTAGGTTGTCCCGAAACACCCCAGCTTGCAGGCGGGAAAAAGGAATTCTGACCTACACCCAGCGCTACGATCTTGTTTTTATTGAAAGAAATGTTGAAGTTGGCACCCCAGGTAAAATTTTTCTTTTTAATAACCGAGGCGGCTAATTGTAAGTCAACACCTTTATTCGATGTTTTTCCTATATTCTGGTATTGTGAAGGATAGCCATAAGTAGCGGCGATTGGAACAAAAAGCAACAGGTGGTTAGAAGTGTTATTGTAGTAATCAACACTCAGGTCGAACCTGTGTTTTAAAAAAGTTACATCAACTCCGAAATTCCGGTTAAGTGTAGCTTCCCATTGTAAAAACGGGTTTGCGAGGGCAATAGGTGTATATCCAGGCACCGACTGATTGTTGATACCATAAAAAAAGCTATTTAAATTAAATGAGGTCAGGTACTGGTAATCGGCGATCCGGTTATTTCCTGCCAACCCAAAGCCTACCCTGAATTTAAGGTCATTGATGAAATCGACATTCTCCATGAATTTTTCATTCTTCACCCTCCATGCAAAAGAGCCGCCAGGGAAATAACCCCATTGTCTACCGGGTGCAAATTTTGATGCCCCATCCGCCCGGAAATTGGCGGATAAGAGATATTTATCCATGAAGGCATAATTTATCCTTCCAAAAAAAGAGGCGTTTGTATATCGTGTTATAGTATGTTTTTCCGGAGAATAACCCGCGAATGGAGTACCAAGTCCAGGATTCTTGAATGTAATATCATGGTCAGTAAAAGTTGGATAAAGTTTAATAAGATTTGAACGGGCATCGGTTCTGAGGTCATAGGTTTCCTGGCCAATTAAAACATCCAGATCATGTTTGCCCTTCCATCCTTTTACGGAGTAGATCAAAGTATTGGTATTGGTGGTTGTCTTTACCCTTGTTGAATCCATTTCTGATATAGGTTTCCGGGAACCCGATATGATGGAATAAGGAGTAAGTGAATCACTGAACTGATGGTCTACCAGGTAATTATTGTCAAACCCGAAAACAGTCCTGAAGGTCAGGTTCTTCATGAGCTTAAGGCTAGCATTTAAATTAATATTAAAGGCGCTTGTTACTTTACTCCTGTATTCTGATGCCGCAAGGTCTAAGGGGTTGACCAGGTTTAAGCCATTGCCCACATTGATATCTGCCAATGGATCTATGTCCTCAATATCCTCGCCGGATGACAGGAAGGGCCTGTATTTAACAGCATTACGGAGCCGGTTATACGAAGAGCCTTTTGTATCTGAAACACCGGCACCATATACATCCTCGTGCAGGGCCCTCATGCTAAAACCCGCTTTTAAATTTTTAGTAATATTGAAATCATTTCTGTAATTATACAAATTCCTTTCAAAACTTGAACCGATCACTACCGGCCTGTCATAATTATAAGTATATCCAAAATTATATGTCCATATTTTTGTACCCCCCGAGGCGCTCACATTTTGCGTTGTCATTACGCCCGTATTGCCAAATACTTCATTCTGCCAGTCAACCGGCCTTACATTCAGGTAATTAGCCAAGGTATCCCAGGTTGAACCAAAATTCTGAGTAAATTTTGTACTGTCTGCACTGCTGCCCCTTGATCTTTCAGACTGGTAAATTACATAGTCATACGGAGTTAATACTTTTAATTTTTTTTCCAGGAATTTTATACCTACATACCCATTGTAGCTTACTATCATTTTACCCTGCCTGCCACTTTTTGTAGTGATAATGAAAACGCCGTTCCCGCCTCTTGCTCCATAAATAGAAGTGGCAGCAGCATCTTTGAGCACATCAACCGATTGAATGTCTTGCGGGGAAATCGTATTAAATGCGTTTTCTACCTGCACGCCATCTACGACATATAATGGAGAATTATCACCAGTGATCGACATTCCGCCACGAACCCTTATTCTTACCAGTGCGTCGGGAGAACCTTCTGCAGTAGTAGCTGTAACGCCCGCTAATCTTCCATTCAATGCTTCTGCCGCTGAATTGATAGGAATATCTTTCAGGTCTTTTGCACTTACGGAAGAAACGGAAGCTGTAAGGTTCTTTCTTTTTATACTTTGATAACCGATCACTACTACTTCATCCCCGGTAGTAGTTTCGTGTTTCATCTGAACGGAAATGGGATCGTTGCCATTGGAACTGATCTCCTGGGTACCAAAACCGATAGAAGAAACAACAAGTTCGGAATTCCCCGATGCAGGAACAGTAATGGTAAAGTTACCATCCTTGTCTGTCTGGGTTCCTTTTTTAGACCCTTTAACAACCACAGTAGCACCTGCAACAGGTTTGCCGGTATCATCCAATATCCTGCCCTTCACGGTTTTCTGTGCCAGTAAACTAAAAGGAATGAAAAATAAAATGGTGAGAAAAATGAATAATTTCTTCATATAGCGGTGTTTAGTAATAGAATAAAAATAAAATCAGAAATGTTTATTAATAGCAATCGTTCTCAGAACAAAACTATTTCGTATATTAGAAGGAGTTTTGGCATACCAATGCTACACAGTTTTTTTAACAATTATTTATTCTTGAATTGATTTTTTTACGCAATCGTTGCCGGTATCGATTGCAACGGGTTTAAAAAGACTAAAACAATGATTCTTAACAAGAAAAGAGCATTCGGCCGCTTTTAAAAAATGTACGAAGCCATTACCATAAAAGATATTGCCAAAGCGCTTGGTTTATCAACTTCCACTATCTCCAGGGCACTTAGAGGAAGTCATGAGATCAGCCAGGAGACCAAAAAAATGGTAATGGAATATGCCGAACAATTTAATTACCGCCCCAACCCCATCGCATTAAGTTTAAAAGAACGCAGGAGCCGTTCGATCGGTGTGGTGGTTTGTGAAATTGCGAATAACTTTTTTTCACAGGCCATTAATGGCATTGAATCCATTGCTTACAACAGGGGCTATCATGTAATTATTTCACAAAGCCATGAATCGTATGACAGGGAAGTGGTAAACGTGGAGCACCTTTCTTCCCGGTCTGTTGATGGTTTGCTGGTATCCCTATCCACCGAAACGGACCATATAGAACATTTTAAAAAATTACACGAAAAAGGATTGCCCATTGTTTTTTTTGACAGGGTCACTGATGAAATTGAAACGCATAAAGTAGTTGCAGATAATTATAAAGGTGCTTATGGCGCTGTGCAACACCTGATCAATTCAGGTTATAAAAAGATCGCTCACCTGACCAGTGCTGCACATTTATCCATTACCAAAGAAAGATTGGATGGATACAAAGCGGCTTTAACAGATAATAAGTTTGCGGTCAATGATGGGTACATAAAATACTGCAACCACGGGGGCATGCTCATGGCAGAAATTGAGGATGCGATCAAAGACCTGATGCAACTAAAAAACAGGCCCGATGCCATTTTTTGCGCGGGAGACAGGCTTACCCTCAGTTGCCTTTCTTCCTTAAGGGCCCTGGGCATAAAAGTGCCTGCTGATGTGGGTTTGGTTGGCTTCACTAATTCTACACTGGTAGAACTGATCGAGCCCAGTTTAACAGCAGTAAAGCAACCTTCTTTTGAAATGGGACAAATAGCCACGGAATTACTCATTAAATTAATTGAAAGCAAGCGGCCTGTTACTGAATTTGAGACCGTGGTTCTGCAAACAGAACTTTGCGTAAGAAACTCCACCGTTAATGTACATCCTGAAAAAAGCAGTAAGGCGAAAAAAGCAGTTGCCTAAATCAAACACACTCTCTCAGAAACTGTCTAAAAATAATTTGCAGGTTTTTTTCAATTAGAATAAAATACCGACCGGTATCTCCAACGATTATCATTGCAAAAAATTAAAATTAAATGATATTGAGTAATTATTTCCTCAACTAAGTTAAGCCTCCCAACAATATCCTGAAAAATGCAAGCGCGAAAATGAATAATATTTGTGGCGCAACATTTGTACATAGTAGCCTTGTTCATTCATTTTAATCAATAAAAAGGCACAATTATGAAAAGATCATTTTTAATATTCACTCTGGGCTCCGGTGTTAGTTTACTATCCTTAAGTTGCAATGACAATGCAAGCAGTAAAACCGAAGCAAATAGTATGGACACCGTCAACAATATGACAACTACAGCGTCAAAGATGGCAGTCGATAGCAATACCACTACATTGACATCAAATGAATTTGTTACAAAAGCAGCCAGTGGTGGAATGATGGAAGTTGAACTTGGAAAATTTGCCCAGGTAAACAGCAGTCGCGGTGACATCAAAGATTATGGTAAAATGCTGGAGGCGGATCATTCACAAGGCAATGCTACACTACAATCCATCGCAACAGCAGAGCATATCAGTATCCCCGCTTCTATGAATGCACAAGACGCTATGCATGTAAAAGATTTGGAAGCAAAAAAAGGAACTGATTTTGACAAAGCATATATTTTGATGATGATTGATGACCACAATAAAGATATAGCCGAATTTAAAGAGGCCGCTAACAGTAACCCTAATGCAAAAGTTAAAGACTTTGCTACGAAAACATTACCTGTTTTAGAAAAACATCTCGCCAATGCAAAGATGATAAAAACCAAAATGAAATAAACAAATTATTAATAACAGGGAAACTTTTAAATAACTTGATGAACCGACATTTCAAAATGTAAGTATAAAAATGTTGGTTTGATAACAACGCTAAATGAATAAAACAATTTATTAAATGTAACGTGTTGTGAATTGAATATCACGGTACCCTATATACATAACCTAAAAAACGCTGATTAATATGATTAATCGTGATTTCGCTGAGAGATAACTTCGTCATCTGGGGTTAAGTATTTGCGAAGCAAATAATCAGCGAAATCAGCCTCCATCAAATTAATCAGCGATTCTAAAATAGAAAATCGCAGGCTTCCTGCACTGCAGACTTTAATGCTACAGCACCGAATTTGGCTGGAAAATCCGGTGATACTGACCACCCCTATCCGCTCGAAGTTGACCACCTAAATCCGGAGCAAACTGACCACCTAAATCCGGTTCAAATTG